>Ga0102587_1000024_pt1 | contig 229584 bp, 200 predicted proteins | sample AraplaF_Col_mTSA_FD_76853 | JGI IMG/M metagenome (GOLD analysis project Ga0102587, IMG submission 76853) | Arabidopsis root microbial communities from the University of North Carolina, USA - plate scrape MF_Col_mTSA (SPADES assembly) (version 2) | ecosystem: Host-associated > Plants > Roots >...
CACGCCACTGGTGGCCGGCTTGCTGGCCACGGCGGTCCAGCGTCCCCAGCTGACTTCCTTCAAGGGCAGCGGCGGCGTCTCGACCACCGGCGGTGTCACCACCGGCGGCGTCACCACCGGCGGCGTCACCACCGGCGGCGTGACCACCGGCGGCGTCACCTCCGGCGGCGTCACCGCGGGCGGCGCGATCACCACTTCTTCCGGCGGCACCGTCACCACCGGCTTGTCCGGAGTGGGGGGCTGGTTATTCAGCGCCAGCACCTGGTTTTTCAGGGAAGCATTCTTTTTAGCGTCCAGACTCGGTTCCAGCACCGCGCTGGCGCCGCCCTTGCCCGGCTCGTCGACGCGCGGCGGCACCACCACGTCCGGCGCCAGCGAGCTATTGCCTTGCAACAACTGCGGCGTTGCCTGGCCGCGTTGCACTTGCAGCAACTGGCCTTTTTGTGCGGCGGACAGATCACGCGCGGCAGCGCCCTCGCACGGGCCGATGCCTTCCGGGCTGCAGCCGCCGACGAAACCACTCATGGTGATGCCGCCCGACAACACGGTCACGCGCGAGGTGTTCTGGTCGGTAAATACGGTGAAGTCGGTGCCGCGCACGCCGATGGCGGCCACCGGTGTGTTGAAGCGGAAATTCTGGCGCGCCTGCTTGACCGCACGGCCCGACTGGCTGCGCGCCACGCCGCTCAGCAATTCCAGCTTGATGCGGGTGTTGGCCGGGTTGGCGCTGTCGATACGGTAGCTGGCGATGCGCGCCTGGGTGTTGGGGCGCAGAATGAACAGGCCATCGTCGATGGTCTTGACATATATATAGCCATCGGCGCCGGTGCTCATCAGTTCGCCCTCGCCGACGGCGGCGTTCAGTTCGACCGGACGGTCGGCGATGGTGGCGGCGCCGGCCACAAAGATGACTTTCCCTGCCTGGGCGGCATACGCGGCTTGGGCCAGCAGCAGGGCGGCGGCCAGGAACAGGCATTTACGCATCATATTTCTCTCCAGTACTAACTGGATTATCCTTGTTCTGACGGAATTTTCCGTGATAGTCGTCACATTTTACGTGAAGCTCCCGAGGCCGCCGCAAACGTTACACTTTGTAGCAAAAGCATTTGCCCGGCGGGGAAAAGCGTTGTAATGTGTGCACATTTCAGACCCTTCTTCTTACGGCCGGCCGTTGCAAGTCCCCTCACACCGTCCACTGCGCTGGCTGTTTCCCCTGCTGGCGTTGCTCATCACCGTTGCCTTTGAATGGCTGCCGCCGCCCGGCGCCGGTTATCTGGCCGAGGAATGGCTGCGCGACCGCTACCTGCGCCTGCAAACCACCAGCGCCGAGGAACCGCGCATCCTGGTGGTGGACATCGACGAGGCCAGCCTGGCCAGTGTCGGCCCCTGGCCCTGGCCCAGCGCGCGCCTCGCCGACCTGGTGGAAATCCTGCTGAGCGACTACCAGTCGCGCGGCGTGGCGCTGGACATCCTGCTGCCCAAGGCCGGCGACCCGGCCGGCGACGCCCGGCTGGCGGCGCTGGCCGCGCACGGCCCGCTGGTGCTGGCGCAGGCGCTGGATTACAGCCAGAGCCGCCCGGAATTGCTGCGCGAAGGCGTGCTGGGCGGCGCCATCGCCAGCGACGCCCCGGCCGCCGCCGCCACCGGCTACCTGGCCAACCACGCGGCGCTGGCCGCCAGCGCCCGCTACATCGGCAATATCGGCTTCATCCCGGACGCCGACGGCGCCCTGCGCCGGCTGCCGCTGCTGACGCGCTACCAGGGCCGCAACTATCCAGCGCTCAGCCTGGCGCTGATCAATTGCTGCGGCGGCGGCCTGGCGCTGCCGCCCGATGGCGACAGCGCCGCCGCGCGCGTCTCCTACCGGCGCGACTGGACCGCCTACACCGTGGTCAGCGCGGCCGATATCCTGCAACAGGGCATCGCCGCGGCCGGCGCCAGCGGCCGCCTGGTGCTGATCGGCTCCTCCTCGCTGACGCTGGCCGACCGCGTGGCCACGCCGCTGGCCGCCAGCCGCCCCGGCCTCGGGGTGCAGGCGGCCATGCTGTCCACCCTGCTCGACCGGCGCGACGGCCGGGCGCCGGCGCCGTGGCCGGGCCGGCTGATCGCCTGCCTGTACACCCTGCTGACCGCCGCGCTGGCCGGCTACGCCCTGCCGCGCCTGTCGGCCGCGCGCAATGTGGCCCTGCTGGCCAGCCTGGGCGCCCTGTGGCTGCTGCTGGGCTACGCCGTCAGCGGCCACGACGCCGTTTTTTCCCCGACCGCGCCGCTGGCCTCGCTGCTGTTCCTGCTGGCGCTGGCCGTGCCCTACCAGTGGCAGCAGACCCAGCACCGCTCGCGCCACCTGCTCGACACCCTGCGCCAGTACGTGGCGCCGGCCGTGGTGAGCGAACTGCTGCGCAGCGACCTGGACGACCCGCTGGCGCCGCGCCAGTGCGACATCACCACCCTGATCGCCGACATGGAGGGCTACACCACCCAGGTCGAGGCCATGGGCATCGACGCCGCCGCCCGGCTCACGCGCGACTTCCTCGAATGCCTGACCGGGCCGGTGATCGCCCACCAGGGCACGCTGGACAAATACACCGGCGACGGCCTGGTGGCGTTTTTCGGCGCGCCATTACCAAATTCGCAACATGCGGATTTGGCGTTGGACGCCGCCCGTGCTATTGTGCGGCGCGTGCAATTACTTAGCGACGAGCAACAAGCGCGCGGCTATCCGCCGCTGCGCGTGCGCATCGGCATCGACAGCGGCCTGGCCATGGCCGGCGACTTCGGCACCGCCTTCCGCAGCATCTATACTGCGGTAGGCGACAGCGTCAACACCGCGTCGCGGCTGGAACAGGCGGCGCGCGATTATCCGCACGACGTGATCGTCGGCGCCGGCACGGTGGAACGGGCGCGCCGCCACCGCTTCCAGCGTCTGGGCGAACGTTTATTACGGGGCAAGGAAAAGCCCACGGTACTCTATACTTTTGACACAGCAATGACCGCAGACAACCAGGCCCCTTCCGCATCAGCCCGCGCAGGCGGGGTGCGCCCGTGACCTGGGGCCGTGCCCGGCGGCTCGCCGCAGCCGCGCTGCTGTGCGCGCTCGCGCCGGCCGCGTTCGCCTTTGACGAGGCCGACGACACCCAGCAGCTGTACCGCCAGGCGCTGCAGTCGATCGCCGAGGGCCGCAAGACCGACGCCAGCGAAACCCTGATGCGCGTGATCGAGCGCGAACCGCTGCATGCCGGCGCCTGGCTGGACCTGGCGTTGATCCAGTGCGCGCTGGGCCATGCCGACGAGGCCGAACGCCTGTTCAGCAATATCCGCGAGCGCTTCAATCCGCCGCCGGGCATCCTCGACCTGATCAACCAGGCGCGCGCCGGCGGCTGCGCCGGCTGGCGCGCGCAGGGCCAGAGCTCGCTCAGCATCGGCCGCGGCATCGACCAGAACGTCAACCAGGGCACGCGCTCGGCCGGCAACAGCACCGCCGGCCTGGCCATCGACTTGCCGCTGACCGAGGACTTCCTGCCCAAGCACGACCAGTACACCGCCCTCACCGCCGACTACCTGCGCGACCTCACGCCCAATGGCACCACCGGCTTCGTGCAATTCCAGGACCGCCGCTACGACCGCCTCGGCGCCTACAACTCGTCCTCGCTGTTTGCCGGGGTCGACACGCCATGGCGCTACGGCAGCTGGACCCTGCACGGCAGCGCCACGCTGGGCCTGATCACGCTCGGCCACCAGCTCTACCAGCGCCAGGCGCAGCTGCAAGCGCGGGTCGGCCCGCCGCTGCCGCTGCCGGGCAGCATGCAATTCAGCGTCAGCACCGCCCTGACCCGGGTCGAGTACCTGACCCTGAGTAATTTCAATGCCAACACCGCCGAGCTGCGCGGCCAGTTCAGCTACCGGCTGGCCGACACCAGCGCCAGCGCCAGCCTGTCGCTGCTGGACGACCGCGCGGCGGCGGCGCGCCCCGGCGGCAACCGCCACGGCTGGCTGGCCGCCGCCCAGTGGCGACAGCGCCTGTTCGGCGACAGCAGCGGCGAATTGTCGTACAGCCACCAGCGCTGGGACGGCAGCAGCGCCTACTCGCCCGGCTTCCTCGACCAGGTGCGCCAGCAAACCACCCGGACGCTGCGCGCCGCGCTCAGCTACCCGCTCAGCACCTCGCAGTCGCTGCTGCTGGAGGCGCGCCAGGTGCACAACGAGGAAAATATCGCGATTTTCCGCTACCGCGACCGCCAGTTGCAGCTGAGCTGGCAGTGGCAGAGCTGGTAGGCAGGACGCTGGGCGGCGAACGCGCTACAATCTGGTCATGACGTCGACTTCCCCCTCCCTAGATGCGCCCCAGCCAACCGCTCAAGAAGAGCGGCAAATCCAGGTCCACCTGCGCAAAATCCCGCTCCTGTCCGAGTTGTCGGACGAGGAAATCATTCCGCTCAAGAGCGAATTGCGCATCCGCCAATACGCCAAGCGCGAAGTGGTGCTGCACAAGGGCGGACACGGCGACGGCCTGCTGTTCCTGCTGGCCGGCCAGCTGCAGGTCATCGACATCACCGAAGATGGCCGCGCCATCGGCCTGCGCATGCTGGCGCCGGGCGACTTCTTTGGCGAAATCGCCCTGATCAACAACACCACCCGCTCGGCCTCGGTGGTCGCCATGACCGACGTGCTGGTGGCCTTCCTGCCGGCGCCGGTGGCGCTGGAACTGTTTTCGCACTCGCCGTCGGTGGCGCGCCAGATGCTGCGCCACCTGGCGCAGAAAATCCAGCGCGATTCCGAATTCCGCGCCCTGCTCAGCATCAACAACACCGCCAAGCGCATCTACAACTTCATCGTCCTGATGCAAAAGAAAAACCCGGACGGCACGGTGGTGGAAAACCTGCCCACCCACCAGGATATTGCCAATATGATCAACACCAGCCGCGAGACCGTCACCCGCGCGCTGCTGACCCTGGTTCAACAAGGCATCGTGCAAAAAGAATCACACCGCTTGCTGATCAAAAACCCGGAAGCGCTGCAAAAGCTGGCCCAGGGCGAGTAGCCGCGGCAGCGGGTGTTACTGTGTGACAAGCTGTAACTTGTTACCAGTGTAACAAGGGGCTGCGCTATAATCCTCGCCTGATCCATCTCCGGGCGCCGCCCTGTTGCTTGACATGACGATTGTACCTCCCCTGTTCCCACTGGCGGCGCCAAGCGCGTCGCCCGCATGATGCCGCTGGCGATGCTGCGCGGGCTCTGGCGCTATCGCGGCTTCGTGACGGGCAGCGTACAGCGGGAATTCCAGGCCAAATACCGCAACACCATGCTGGGCGCCGCCTGGACGGTGCTGAGTCCGCTCGCCATGATCCTGGTCTACACCCTGATCTTCTCGCAGGTGATGAAAAGCCGCCTGCCGGGCGACACCAGCGAGTACGGCTACAGCATCTACCTGTGCGCCGGCATCCTGACCTGGGGCCTGTTTGCCGAAATCACCTCGCGCGCCCAGAACGTGTTCCTGGAACAGGCCAACCTGCTCAAGAAGATCAGCTTCCCGCGCATCTGCCTGCCGGTGATCGTGGTGCTCAACGCCCTGCTCAACTTCGGCATCATCTTCGGCCTGTTCACCGTGTTCCTGGTGGCCAGCGGCCAGTTTCCCGGCGCCGTGTTCCTGCTGCTGCTGCCGGTGCTGCTGCTGCAAGTGCTGCTGGCGATCGGCCTCGGCATGGTGCTGGGCGTGCTGAATGTGTTTTTCCGCGACGTCGGCCAGTTTTACCAGATCTTCATCCAGTTCTGGTTCTGGCTCACGCCCATCGTCTATCCGGCCAGCATCCTGCCGCCCGCCGTGCGCGACTGGCTGGCGTGGAACCCGATGGCGGCCGTGATCGGCGCCTACCAGCACATCCTGGTCGGCGGCCAGGCGCCGCAATGGGCCACGCTGGGGCCGGCCGCGGCGCTGGCGCTGCTGCTGTGCGCGCTGGGCATGCACTTGTTCCGCCGCCGCGCGGGCGAAATGGTGGATGAACTCTGATGGGCAAGATCGTCGTCAGCCAGCTGGGCAAGGCCTACAAGATGTACCCGACGCGCGGCGCCCGCCTGCGCGAATGGCTGCTGCCGTTCCGCGGCCCGCGGCACCAGCTCAAATGGATTTTGCAGGACGTCAGCTTCGAGGTGGCGGCCGGCGAGGCCGTCGGCCTGATCGGCATCAACGGCGCCGGCAAGAGCACCCTGCTCAAGCTGATCACCGGCACCACCGTGCCCAGCACCGGCGGCGTCTACATGGAGGGCACGGTGGCGGCCCTGCTGGAACTGGGCATGGGCTTCCATCCCGATTTCACCGGCCGCCAGAACGTCTACATGGCGGGCCAGCTGATCGGCCTGTCGGTCGACGAGATCAGCGCGCTGATGCCCGACATCGAGGCGTTTGCCGAAATCGGCGACTACCTGGACCAGCCGGTGCGCGTGTATTCGAGCGGCATGCAGATGCGGGTGGCGTTCGCGGTGGCCACCGCGCGCCGGCCCGACATCCTGATCGTCGACGAGGCGCTGTCGGTGGGCGACACTTATTTCCAGCACAAGAGCTTCGAGCGCATCCGCCAGTACCGCCGCCTCGGCACCACGCTGCTGCTGGTGTCGCACGACAAGCAGGCGATCCAGTCGGTGTGCGACCGCGCCATCCTGCTCGACGGCGGCCGCCTGGCGCGCCAGGGCAAGCCGGAGGAAATCATGGATTACTACAACGCCATGATTGCCGAGCGCGAGAACAGCACCCTGCGCCTGGCCGAGACCGACGCCGGCAAGCTGCAGGTCATTTCCGGCACCGGCGAAGCCACGGTGGCCCATATCGCCCTGTACAACGCCGCCGGCGAGGCGGTCGAGGTGCTGGACGTGGGCGAGCCGGTGACGCTGGCCGTGACGGTGGCGGTGCACGCGCCGATCCCGCGCATGGTGCTCGGCTATATGATCAAGGACCGCCTCGGCCAGCCGATGTACGGCACCAACACCCACCTGAAGGAATTGCCGCTGGACGATATGCAGGCCGGCCAGCAGGTGACTTACCGCTTCCAGTTCGACATGAACCTGGGCGCCGGCAGCTACTCGATCGCCACCGCCATCGTCAGCACCGCCACCCACCTGGTCAACAACTATGAATGGCGCGACCTGGCGCTGGTGTTCACCGTGGTGAACATGCGCCGTCCGCACTTCGAGGGCTCGGCCTGGCTCGACCCGCAAATAGAGATCCAACGCTCATGAGTTTCATTTCCTACGCCCAGAACTTCGAGGACGTACTGCTGTGGCGCGTGCTCAAGCACGTGCCGGCCGGCAGCTACATCGACGTCGGCGCCAACGATCCCGAGCTGCACTCGGTGACCAAGGCCTTTTACGACGCCGGCTGGTCCGGCATCAACATCGAGCCGATGCCGTCCTACCGCGCCGCCTTCCTCGCGCAGCGCCCGCGCGACATCAACCTGAGCGTGGCGGCCGGCGCCGCCAGCGGCAGCATCACCCTGTTTGACGTGCCCGACGTCAACGGATGGGCCTCCACCGACGCCGGCGTGGCGGCCGCCCACCGCGCCCACGGCCACCAGGTGGTGGAGCACACGGTGCCGCTGCTGACCCTGGCCGAGATCTGCCGCACCCACGTGCGCGGGCCGGTGCATTTCCTCAAGATCGACGTCGAAGGCTTCGAGGGCGACGTGCTGCGCGGCATGGACTTCAGCCTGTGCCGGCCCTGGATCGTGGTGGTGGAAGCCATCATGCCGAACAGCCGCGACAGCAACCACGCGAGCTGGGAAGCGCTGGTCACGGCGCACGGCTACCAGTACGCCTGGTTCGACGGCCTGAACCGCTACTACGTGGCCGACGAGCATGCCGGACTGGCGGCCGGGCTGCGCCTGCCGCCCAATGTGTTCGACGACTTCCTGCCGCACCAGCTGGACCAGGCCTGGCAGCGCAACGCCGCCCTGCAACAGCAGGCCGAACAGGCATGGGAACAGGCCCAGCACCACGGCGCCCAGCTGGCCGACGTGGCCGCGCGCGGCACCGAGCTGGAGCAGATACTGGCACAGCGCGCGCGCCAGCTGGAGCAGCGCGAGCACGACTTGCAACAACTCGACCAGCAATACCAGCGGCTCGACCAGCAATACCAGCAACTCGACCAGCAATGCCAGCACCTCGACCAGCAACGCCAGCGCCTCGACCACGACCTCCAGCAGCGCGAACAGGAACTGCGCCAGCGCCACGCCCAGGCGCTGCAACTGCAGGCCGACCTGCGCCAGAGCGAAGCGCAGGTGCAGCAGCTGGACGCCAGCCTGCATCAGGCGGCCGCCTGGGGCAGCGACCTCGAACAGCGCCTGCTGGCGGTGTACGCCAGCACCTCGTGGCGCATCACCGAACCGCTGCGCGTGCTGATGCGGCGCGGCGAGAACAGCCTGCCGAACCTGGCCAGGCGCCAGCTGCGCGCCAGCGTGCGCCGCGGCGTGCGCTGGCTGACCTCGCGCCAGTGGCTGCGCCGCCTGCTGCTGCCCGTGGTCGCGCGCTCGCCCTTCCTGCGCGCACTGGTGGCGCGCACCCTGCACCTGCTGCACCTGGGCGGCGCGCCGGCCGCCGGCGCCGCCGACGTCCCGCACCAGTTGCGCGAACTGCCGCTGTCGGCCCGCAAGGCGCTCGACGACCTGCAGCGCGCCCGCCAATCCCATCAGAACTAAACCATGCGTCTTGTCATCGATCTCCAATCCTGCCAGAACGGCGCGGCGCAGTCGCCGCAAGCCGTGCTGGCGCTGGCGCAGGCGCTGGCGCGCGGCGCCGCCCTGCGTCCCGAGGCCCACACCGTGCTGGTGGCCTATGCCGGCGTGCACCAGCAGCGCATCGACGCCCTGCGCCAGGCTTTCGACGGCCTGCTGCCGCCGGCGCAGCTGCTGAGCTACGCCACCCCGGCCGGCGCCGGCTGGCCGCAGCAGGCCGCGCCGCTGCTGCGCGACGGCTTCCTGGCCAGCCTCAATCCGGACGCGGTATTCGCGCCCGGCCTGTTCGACCTGGAACTCAGCGACACCGTGTCCGGCCCCGGCCCGGACGGCGTGCTGATGTTCTACAGCCAGCCGCCGGCGCCGCCGGCCGATGCCGGCCGCCAGACCTGCCTGCGCGACGCCGCGCTGGTGGTGGCGGCGCCGGCCGCGGCCGACGACAGCGGCTACGATGAACTGGCGGCCCAGCTGTGGCGCCAGTTCGAGAGCGCCCATGCCGGCGCGCAAGCGCACGCGCGCGCGCGGGCGGGCGCGGACATCCGTCCGCGCCTGGCCTACATCTCGCCGCTGCCGCCGCAACATTCCGGCATTGCCGACTACAGCGCCGAAGTGATCGCCGAGCTGGAAGCCTACTACGACATCGCGCTGGTGGTGGCCGACGATGCGCACGCCGCGATTGCCGCCAGCGCGCTGGGCCAGCGCCTGCCGCTGCTGACCCCGGCGCAGTTCGAAGCGCAGGCGCAGCGCTACCAGCGCCTGCTCTACCACTTCGGCAACTCCAACGCCCACCAGTACATGTTCCCGCTGCTGGCGCGCCATCCGGGCGTGGTGGTGCTGCACGACTTCTTCCTCAGCGGCGTGCTGGACAACATGGAGCGCGACGGCGTGCAGGCGCAAGCCTTCCTGCAGGCGCTGTACGCCTCGCACGGCCACAGCGGCCTGCTGGCGCACAAGGACAGCGGCCGCAATGCCGCGATCTGGACCTTCCCCTGCAATAAGGACGTGCTCGACCAGGCCGAAGGGGTGATCGTGCACGCCGAATTCTCGCGCACGCTGGCCGAACAATGGTATGGCCCCGGCAGCGCCGACGCGTGGCGCGTGTTGCCGCTGCTGCGCGGCCAGGCCGACCTGGAGGCGCCCGAACCGGCGCGCGCCGCCGCCCGCCAGGCGCTGGGCCTGGGGGACGACGATTTCCTGGTGTGCAGCTTTGGCATGCTCGGCCCCACCAAGCTCAACCACCGCCTGCTGGACGCCTTCCTGGCCTCGCCGCTGGCGCAGGATGCGCGCTGCCAGCTGGTGTTCGTCGGCGAAAACGAGGGCGGCCAGTATGGCGCCGGACTGCTGGCGCAGATCGCCGCCAGCCCGGCCGCCGGCCGCATCCGCATCACCGGCTTTGCCAGCGCCGACGATTACCGCCGCTACCTGGCGGCCAGCGACGCCGCGGTCCAGCTGCGCACGCAAACGCGCGGCGAAACCTCGGCCTCGGTGCTCGATTGCCTGCTGCACGGCGTGCCGACCATCATCAACGCCCACGGCGCCGCCGCCGCGCTGCCGGAGCAGGTGCTGGTCAAGCTGCCCGACCTGTTCGAGGACCGGCAACTGAGCGCCGCGCTGGCCGCGCTGCATGCCGACCCGGCGCGCCGCGCCGCGCTGGCCGCGGCCGGCCGCCGGCATGTGCGCGAACATCACGCGCCGGCCGCCGTCGGCCGCCAGTACCGCGACGCGCTGGAAGCGTTCGCCCGCACCAGCCCGCAAGCGCACTACCGCCGCAGCCTGGCCGCGCTGGGCGTCCTGCCCGGTCATCCGGACCCGGCGCAACTGGCCGCGGTGGCGGCGGCGCTGGCCGCCAACCAGCCGGCCAGCCGGCCGCGCCAGCTGCTGATCGATATCTCGGCGCTGGTGCAGCACGATCCCAAGACCGGCATCCAGCGCGTGGTGCGCAGCATCTTGCTGGAGCTGCTCAAGCAGCCGCCGGCCGGCTACCGCATCGAGCCGGTCTACAGCGACGGCGGCAACCGCAGCTACCGCTACGCGCGCAGCTTCGCCCACGCCATGCTGGGCGTGGCGCCGCCGTGGACCGCGCCGGCCAGCGAAGACGCGCCGATCGAAGTACGCGCCGGCGACGTGTTCCTCGGCCTCGACCTGGCCACCAATATGACCACGCAAAACCAGCCGCAGCTGCTGGCCCTGCGCCGCCGCGGCGTGGCCGTGTGGTTCGTGGTGTACGACCTGCTGCCGCTGCTGCGGCCGGAATGCTTCCCCTTCGGCGCCGAGAAATACTACGGCGACTTCATCGACACCATCGCGCTGGCCGCGGACGGCATCGTCACCATTTCGCGCGCCGTCGCCGACGAGCTGGCCGCCTGGCTGGCGCAGCGGCCGAACCGCCGCGTGGCGCCGCTCAAGCTCAGCCACTTCCACCTGGGCGCCGACATCGACGCCAGCGCCCCGAGCAGCGGCCTGCCGGACAACGCCGGGCGCGTGATGGCGGCGCTGCGCGCGGCGCCGACGTTGCTGATGGTCGGCACGCTGGAGCCGCGCAAGGGCCAGGCCCAGGCGCTGGCCGCCTGCGAACTGCTATGGGCCAAGGGCGTCAAGCTCAACCTGGTCATCGTCGGCAAGAACGGCTGGATGGTCGACACCCTGGCGCAGACCCTGGAACATCACCCGCAGCGCGAGCAGCAGCTGTTCTGGCTGTCCGGCCTGTCCGATGAAATGCTGCTCCAGCTGTACGAACACAGCTCGGCCCTGCTGGCGGCCTCGGAAGGCGAAGGCTTCGGCCTGCCGCTGATCGAAGCGGCCCAGCACCGCCTGCCGATCATCGCGCGCGGCATCCCGGTGTTCCGCGAGGTGGCCGGCGAGCACGCCTACTACTTCGACGGCAGCGCGCCGCAAGACCTGGCCGGCGCGATTGAACGCTGGCTGGCGCTGCACGCGCAAGGCCAGGCGCCGCAGTCAGCCGGCATGCCGTGGCTGACCTGGCGCCAGAGCGCGCAACAACTGATGGACGCCGTGCTGCACGGCCGCAGCCACGGCAGCCTGACCGCCAGCGGCGTGGCGCCGCAACTGCTGGTGGACGTGTCGGCCATCGTGCGCGAGGATTTGAAAACCGGCATCCAGCGCGTGGTGCGCGCGCAGTTGCTGGAACTGCTGCGCGGCCAGGGCAAGGATTACCAGGTGCAGCCGGTCTACCTGAGCGACGAGGGCGGCTGGCACTACCGCTACGCGCGCCGTTACCAGCACGAACTGGCCGGCACCGACAGCGGCGGCGTGCACGACGACGAGGTGGCGGTGGCCGCAGGCGATGTGTTCTACAGCCCGGACTTCTTCCCGGGTCCGGTGGTGGAGGCCAGCCGCGCCGGCCTGTACGCGCGCTGGCGCGCCGCCGGCGTGCAGATCAACTTCCTGGTGCACGACATCCTGCCGGTGCTGCGCCCGGAATTCTTCCCGCCCGGCACCGACCGCGACTTCAGCGCCTGGCTGCACGCCATCAGCGCCGAGGCCGACCGCCTGATCTGCATCAGCGGCGCGGTGGCCGACGAAACCCGCGCCTGGCTGGCTGCGCATGCGCCGGCGCGGCCGCTGCCGCAGTTCGCCGTGCTGCACCACGGCGCCGACCTCGCCGCCTCGGGCGCCTCGGCCGGCCTGCCGGACGAAGCGCCGGCGCTGCTGGCCGCGCTGGCCGCGCAGCCCAGCTTCCTGATGGTGGGCACCATCGAGCCGCGCAAGGGCCATCTGCAGGCGCTGGACGCGTTTGAACAACTGTGGGCCGCCGGCTCGCAGGCGCAGCTGGTGATCGTCGGCGGCGAAGGCTGGCGCGGCCTGCCGCAGGCCCAGCGCCGCACCATCCCCGCCATCATGGCGCGCCTGGCCGGCCATCCGCAACTGGGACGGCGCCTGCACTGGCTGCACGGCGTCAGCGACGCCTACCTGGAGCAGTTGTACCAGCACTGCGCCTGCCTGCTGGTGCCAAGCGAGGGCGAGGGCTTCGGTCTGCCGCTGATCGAGGCGGCGCGCCACCAGCTCCCGCTGCTGGCGCGCGACCTGCCGGTGTTCCGCGAGGTGGCGCGCGAACACGCTTACTACTACCACGGCGGCGCGGCCGAACTGGCGGCCGCCGTGTCAGCCTGGCTGGCGCTGCACGCGGCCGGCCAGGCGCCGTCGCCGGCCGGCATCGCCAGCCGCAGCTGGGCCGACAACGCCGCCGCCCTGGCCGCCATCCTGTTCCCGGGGCAGCCGCAATGACGCGCGCCGCCACCACGCTGCCGGACACCGGCACGCCGCTGGTCGTCGACCTCGACGGCACCCTGATCTATTCCGACACCCTGTGGGAAGCGCTGCTGCTGCTGCTCAAGCAGCAGTTCTGGCAGCTGTGGCGCGTGCCGCTGTGGCTGTTGCGCGGCAAGGCCGGCTTCAAGGCCGCGATGGCCAGCCGGGTGCAGCTCAACCCGGCCACCCTGCCCTACGACCACGGCCTGCTGCGCCAGCTGTCGCAGCAGCGCGCGGCCGGCCGCACGCTGGTGCTGGCCACCGGCGCGGAACGCCGCTACGCCGAGGCCATCGCCGCCCACACCGGCGTGTTCGACGAGGTGCTGGCCAGCGACGGCGCGCTCAACCTCACTGCCGCCAACAAGGCCGAGGCGCTCAATGCCCGCTATGGCGAGGGCCGCTACGACTACATCGGCAACGCCCGCGCCGACCTGCCGGTGTGGCGCTGCAGCCGCCAGGCCTACTCGGTCAGCGCCACGCCGTTCCGCCTGGCCGACGGCCGCCTGACCAGCCACATGGGCAGCCGCCGCGGCAGCCCCCTGGCCGCCCTGCTGCAAGCCATGCGCCCGCGCCAGTGGCTGAAAAACCTGCTGGTGTTCGTGCCCATGCTGGCGGCCCACGCGCTCGACGGCGCCAGCATGTGGCGCTCGCTGGCGGCCTTCATCGCCTTCTCGCTGTGCGCCTCCAGCGCCTATCTGCTCAACGATGCGCTCGACGCCCACGACGACCGCCTGCACCCGGTCAAGCAGCGGCGGCCGATCGCCGCCGGCCGCTTGCCGCTGCCGCTGGCGCTGCTGGCCAGCCCGCTGCTGGCGCTGGCCGCGCTGGCCTGGTGCGCCAGCCAGGACTGGCTGCTGGCGGCCATGGTGGCGATTTACTTCGCCTGCACCCTGAGCTATTCGCTGTTGCTCAAGCGCATGCTGATGATCGACATCGTCACCCTGGCCATCCTGTACACCCTGCGCATCCTCGGCGGCTGCGCCAGCACCGGCATCGCGCCCTCGTTCTGGCTGCTGGCGTTCTCGTTTTTCATCTTCCTCAGCCTGGCGCTGCTCAAGCGCTACAGCGAGCTGTTCAACCTGCACCGCCAGGGCAAGGAAAAAACCAGCGGGCGCGGCTACACCACCGCCGACAAGGCGCCGATCAGCATCATGGGCGTCAACAGCGCCTTCCTGTCGGTGCTGATCTTCATGCTGTACTTTAATTCGGCCAACGTGCTGACCCTGTACCGCCGGCCGGAATGGCTGCTGGCCATCGTGCCGCTGCTGGTGTTCTGGCTGGGCCGGCTATGGATGCTGGCCTTCCGCGGCCTGGTCAACGAAGACCCGGTGCTGTACGTCAGCCGCGACAAGGTCAGCCTGCTGATCGTGGCGCTGTGCCTGCTGCTGGGCGTGGTCGCCGCCACTTAACTTTTGTCCCCTTACGCTACCATGATTACTTCAGCTCCCCGCATCGCGGTTGTTATTCCCAGCTACAAAGTGACGCGCCACATCCTGGGCGTGATCGCCGGCATCGGACCGGAAGTCGACCGCATCTACGTGGTCGACGATCAATGCCCGGACCAGTCGGGCGCCTATGTGCGCGCCCACTGCACCGACCCGCGCGTGGTGATCGTCGAACACGCGCAAAACCAGGGCGTGGGCGGCGCCGTGATGAGCGGCTACCAGGCCGCCATCGCCGAGGGCGTGGACATCATCGTCAAGGTCGACGGCGACGGCCAGATGGACGCCAGCCTGATCCCCGACTTTGTCGCCCCCATCGTCAACGGCGAGGCCGACTACACCAAGGGCAATCGCTTTTTCGACCTGGAGCAGATCCACCAGATGCCGACCATGCGCCTGTTCGGCAACGCCATGCTGTCGCTGCTGACCAAGCTGTCGTCCGGCTACTGGGACCTGTTCGACCCGACCAACGGCTATACCGCCATCCACGTCAACGCGGCGCGCCACCTGCCGCTGCACCGCATCAGCAAACGCTATTTCTTCGAGACCGACATGCTGTTCCGCCTCAACACCATCAACGCGGTGGTGGTGGACGTGCCGATGGACGCCAGCTACGGCGACGAGGTCAGCAACCTGAAGATTTCCAAGATCATCACCGAGTTCGCGGCCAAGCACCTGCGCAACTTCGGCAAGCGCATCTTCTACAACTACTATCTGCGCAATATGTCGCTGGCCTCGATCGAACTGCCGCTGGGCCTGGCCATGCTGCTGGGCGGCGGCGGCTACGGCATCAGCCACTGGATCGCCTCGGCGCGCCTGGGCCTGGCCACCGCGCCCGGCACGGTGATGCTGTCGGCCCTGCCGGTGCTGATGGGCATGCAGCTGATCCTGGCCTTCCTGGCGCACGATATCGCCTCGGTGCCGCGCCGTCCCATCCACCGCATGGCGCGCGCGCGCGCGCGCGCGCCGGTGCGCGGCTGAGCATGCGGGCCCTGCTCGCGCGCCTGCGCGCCGCCCTGCTCAACCGCCAGTTCATCGTCTACGTGGCGGGCGGCGTGCTGTGCGCCCTGATCGACATCGGCCTGATGCAATGGCTGCGCGCGCGCGGCATCGACACCGTGCTGGCCAGCTCGGCCGGCTTCGGCGCCGGCCTGCTGGTCAACTATGCCTTCCACGCCAAAGTCACCTTCAGTACCATCGCCGGCGGCCGCAGTTTTGCGCGCTACCTGTGCGTGGTGGCCGCCAACTACCTGCTGACCATCGCCATGGTGGCCGCGGCCGAACGCCTGTGCGACGCCGCCCTGGCCGGCAAAATCCTGTCGCTGCCGGCGGTGGCGGTGAATGGCTACCTGCTGGGCCGCCACTGGATTTTCCGCCGCTAAGATCGCCGAACGTGCGTTGCTTATTTACTAAACTGACGCTATCATCCGCGCTTGTCTGTTAGAAAGCTTTTAAGATGACTGTCTTCCGCTTGAGTCCCTCGCAGCGGCGGCAGGCGGCCCGCTACGGCCTGCCTGCGGCGCTGCTGGCCGTGCTGCTCTATCTCATCCTGCGCAATACCGGCGCCTACCCGGTGGTGTTTGCCGACGAATGGCTGTACAGCAAATTCGCGCGCCTGCAGCCGCTCAGCGCGTCGCAACTGCCCTCCTATCTGTACCTCAGGATATTCGGCCTGAGCAACGCCTGCGGCGAAGGCTATCTGCAGTGCGTGCGTATCCTCAACGCCGTGCTGTTCGTGGCGGCGGCGCCCTTCATCTACCTGATCGCGCGGCCGCTGACCGGGCGCGCGGCGGCCGGCGCCATCGCCGTGCTGGCGCTGCTGTCGCCGGTCAGCAGCTACACCGCCTACTTCATGCCGGAAGCCAGTTACTACTTCGGCTTCTGGGTGCTCAGCTATGCGCTGCTGCGCGACGGCGCCCTGCGTCCGCAATGGCGCTCGACGCTGGCCTACGGCCTGCTGGGCGGCGTGCTGCTGGGCGTGCTGTGCTCGGTCAAAGTGCATGCGCTGTTCCTGCTCCCGGCGCTGTGCCTGTTCATTCTCCACGCGCGCCACAGCGCCGGCCGCGAAGGCTGGCTGGGCGCCGGCCTGGCCGCCGCCGCGCTGGCCGCCGCCGCCACGCTGGCGGTCAAGACCGCGCTCGGCTACCTGCTGGCCGGCCCGGGCGGCATGGGCCTGTTCGGCGCCTTCTACGGCGGCCACGTCAGCAACAGCGGCCACGGCCTCGGCCGCCTGCTGGCGCCGTTCGCCCACAACCTGCTGGGCCACGGCATGGCGCTGCTGCTGCTGTTCGCCTTCCCCATCCTGATGATGGCCTGCGCCGCCGCCAGCGCGCCGGTGCGCGACGCGCTCGGCCGGCGTGGCCGCGCCCTGCTGCTGTACACCTTGCTGGTGCTGGGCTGCGCGCTCGGCATGACGGTGCTGTACACCGCCTCGATCGCCGATGCCGGCCCGAACGAAATCATCCGCCTGCACCTGCGCTACTACGACTTCGCCTTCCCGCTGCTGATGATCGCCGGGGTGGCGGTGGCCGGCCATGGCGCGCGCGCCAGCCTGCGCCTGCGCGCCGCGCTGGCCGTGCCGCTGGCGCTGCTGCTGGCGGCGGCGGCGGCCAGGCTGCTGCCCGCCTTCCTGACCTCGGCCATCGACAGCCCCGAGCTGTTCAGCCTGACGGCCAGGGGGCCGCTGCCGCTGTATGCGATGGCGGCGCTGACGCTGGCGCTGATCGCGCTGTGGGTGCTGCAGCCGCGCCGTGGCGCGCCGCTGTACCTGCTGGTGCTGCTGCCGCTGGCCGCGCTGGCCGGCGAAGCGGTCAACGTCGCCCTGCTGCACCGCCTGCGGCAGCCAAGCGACTACGACAGCGCCGGCCGCTTCGCGCGCACCTTCCTCGACGCCGAGGCGCGCGCCCGCCTGAGCATCGCCGGCTCCGACCTCGGCGGCCTGGCGCGCGCGCAATTCCAGGTCGACAGCGCGCAAGCGGCCACCATCGAGCTGCAACCCAACGCGCCGTTCGACCTGACGCAGACCCCGGCGCGCCAGCGCTGGCTGCTGGTGGTCGGCCCGCACCGGCTGCCGCCGGAACTGCCGCCGCTGGTGGCCACCAGGGAGTACGCGCTGGTGCCGCTCAGCCAGGGCAGCCGCAGCCTGTTCCAGATCGCCATGGCGCAGCCGCTGGCAGGCGGCGCGCTGGAAGGGGTGACCGGCCTGGCCGACGCCGAGCCGTGGGGCGTGTGGTCGAACGCCGACAGCGTCACGCTGCGCTTCGCCCGGCCGCTGCCGCCGCACCTGACGGTGTTGCTGAACGGCCGCGCCTTCGGCCCCAACGCCGGCCTGCCGTTCACGCTGCAAGCGGGCGGCGCCAGCACCAGCTTCCGTCTGCCGTCCAATCCGCAGGAAGTGTTCCTGCGCCTGGAAACCGACGGCCAGCAGCGCGAATTGCGCATCGCCGTGCCCCGTCCGACCACGCCGCAGGAAATCGGCGCCGGCAATGACCTGCGCCGCCTGGGCATCGGCCTCATCAGCCTGGAAATCGGCGAGGCGGCACAGGCCGCGCCCGCCGCCCACTAATCTCGCCAACTTATGAAACTGCCCGCTTTTTCCAACGATTCGCGCCGCGCCCCGGCCTACCTGGCCGGCGCCCTGGCGCTGGTGTTTGTCCTGCTGTTCCTGCGCAACGCCGGCATCTACCCGGTGGTGTTTGTCGACGAGTGGGTGTACAGCAGCGCCACCCGCATGCTGCCGTTCAGCGAAGCGCAGGTGCCGTCCTTCCTGTACTACAAGGTCTACACCCTGACCAACTACTGCGGCGACAGCTACCTCGATTGCAACCGCATGCTCAACACGCTGTTCTACGTGCTGGCCTCGCCGTTCATCTACCTGCTGGCGCGCCGCGTGGCGCCGGCCTGGCCGTCGGCGCTGGTGGCGCTGGCCGCCGCGCTGGCCCCGAACAATGCCTATACCCCGTTCTTCATGCCGGAAGCGATGTATTACTGCGCCTTCTGGTGCCTGAGCTGGGCCGCGCTCTATCTGCATGAACTGCCGTCGCCGCGCCGCGCGCTGCTGCTGGGCGCGCTGCTGGGCGGGGCCATCCTGGTCAAGCTGCATGCGATCTTCCTGATGCCGGGGCTGGCCCTGTTCGTGCTGTATACGGCTTATGCCGAACGCCGTCCGGGCTGGCTGTTGCGCGGCCTGCTGTGGGCGGCGCTGATGCTGGCCGCCGCGCTGGCGCTGCGCTTCGGCCTGGGCTACCGCCTGGCCGGCAAGAACGGACTCGACCTGTTTGGCAGCCTGTACTCGGGCCAGGCCGCCTACACGGCCAAGAGCCACTACCCGCTCGGTCAGCTGATGTCGTTCGCCTGGCACAATCTGCAAGGCCATTTGATGCTGCTGGGCGCGTTGTTCGCGGTGCCGCTGGCGGCGCTGGCCGGCGGCTTCAACTTCCTGCGTCCGGCCGGCCCGCAGGAGCGGCGCCTGCAGGCGCTCTCGGTGTACAGCGTGCTGGCGCTCGGTTCGCTGCTGGGGCTGACCATCATGTTCACCGCCTCCATCACCGGCCTGGCGGTGGGCGACAGCACCGCCCGCATCCACACGCGCTACTACGATTTCGCCCTGCCGCTGCTGTCGCTGTGCGCGCTGGCGGCCGCCTACGCGCCGGCCCGCGCGCTGTCCGCCACCGCGCGCGTGGTGCTGGGCCTGCTGGTGGTGGTGCTGATCTGGCATTGCCGCGCGCACCTGCTGCACTGGTTCGCGCCGGGCGTGATCGACACGCCGGAGTTGCGCACCCTGTCCCTGCGCAACAATCTGTTCAACATCATCCTCGGCCTGAGCCTGCTGTCGGTGCTGGGCTGGATGGCCAGCCAGCGCCTGGGCCTGCGCCTGTTCCTGTTCCTGGTGCTGCCGGTGGTCACCGTGCTGCTGGCCTGGGGCACGGCGCAGGAGGTGCGCGCCTCGCGCTGGGCCGACTCGGCCTCCAAGGCCGGCCTGTTCGCGCGCCAGTACCTGAGCCGCGACCAGAGCGACAAGCTGATCATCGTGGCCAGCGACATCGCCGTGCTGCACCGTTCGCGCTTCTTCCTGGAGAACCCGAAGACGGAGATCATGATGGTGCCGGGCGACCAGCCGATGGACTGGACACGCATCCCGGCCGAGCGCCAGTGGGTCATGGCGATCGGCCAGTTCCAGCCGCCGCAAGATGCGCGGGTGATCGCGCGCAAGGATGACTTGCTGCTGTTCCAGAAACCGGCGCAAAGTGCGCTCGGCAAGCGCATCAGCTTCAACCTGCCCTTCGGCGACTATGGCCGGGTCGACGGCCTGGCCTGGCCGGACACCTGGGGCGCGTGGTCGCAGGAACAGCAGGTGACGGTGGAATACGGCCGCGCCCTGCCCAAGCGCTTCACCATGCTGTTCGAAGGCCGCGCCTTCGGCCCGAATGTCGACAAAGACGTGGTGGTCACGGTCGGCGCGCGCCAGCAGACCATGCGCATGCCGGCCCTGAACGGCAGGGCCACGCTGCATTTCGAGACCGATGGCCAGGCCCACACCATCAGCTTCAGGATTCCGCAGCCGACCTCGCCCGCCATGCTGGGCCTGGAGCCCGACACCCGTCCGTTCGGGATTGGCTTTGAATACATCACCATCACAGACGACGACGCCCCATGATGACACGCCTCCACACTTTCCTGCTCAAATCGCGCTGGCCGTACGCGCTGGCGCTGACGGCCGCCTTGGTCTATGCGCTGGTGGCCTGGCCGGCCATCCACAACGGCGACGTCTCCGAGTACACCGTCACGACCGTGGCGCTGGCCAACCACGCCACCCCCGCAGTGCGTTTGAGCGACCTCGAGGAAGCCCAGCGCCGCCTGCCATGGATGAAGGAGGGTTTCGCCGAAATCGACAGCGACCTGCGCCACCAGCCCGGCATGGTGCACCTGCCGTTCGCCAAGGGACGCGGCGACGCCGTGTACGCCATCCACTACTTCGCCTATTCGGCCCTGGCGGTGGTGCCGTTCAAGCTGCTGCCTCTGGTGGGGATGGACGCCTTCAAATGCTATCTGGCGCTCAATCTGTTCTTTGTGCTGCTGCTGGGCCTGACCCTGCGCCGCGTGCTGGACGACAACCTCAAGGCCGCCGCCGCGCTGGGCCTGTTCCTGACCTGCGGCCTGTGGGCCTATCTGCGCTGGAGCAGCCCGGAAGTGGTGAGCGCCGCCTCCCTGCTGATGGCGCTGCTACTGTACGGCAGCGGCGCGCCGCTGCGGGCAGGCGTGCTGGTGGCCATCGGCGCCATGCAGAATCCATCGATCATTCTGGCCGTCGGCTTCCTGCCGCTGCTGCGGCTGGCGCTGCACTGGCAGGCCGGCCGCGCCTGGCGCGCGCACCTGCGCGCCGCCATACCCGACGGCCGCCACTTCGCCGGCCTGCTGCTGGGCGGCCTGCTGGCGCTGAGCGCGCCGCTGTGGAACCAGATCCAGTTCGGCACCCCGAGCATCATCGGCCAGCAGTTTACCCGCCCCGACCTGTTCACGGCCGCGCGCCTGCACTCGCTGTTCTTCGACCTTAGCCAGGGCATGATTATTGGCGTGCCGGCGCTGCTGCTGCTGCTGCTGGCCTGGGCCGCGCGCCAGGGCTGGCGTACGCTGCTGGTCAGCGCCGCGCTGACCCTGGCCATGGCGCTGCCGGCGCTGCCGGTGATTAACTGGAATTCGGGCGCGCAGGGCGTGATGCGCTACGCGGTGTGGGGCGCCATGCCGCTGCTGGGCGCCATGGTGTGGATGCTGCGCGAGCGCCGCCGCTGGCTGCTGGCGCTGGTGCCGGTGCTGGCGGTGCAATGGTTTGTGACCGGCGCGCTGGCGCGCTTCCGCTACGTCGAATTCAGCCCGCTGGCGGTGCGCGTGATGGTGCATGCGCCACACTGGTACAACCCGGACCCGGAACTGTTCGGAGAACGCGTCAAGCACAGCGACAGCTACATCGACGCGCGCGAAGCCTACACCTTCAGCTACAAGGGCCGCGCCGCCAAGAGCCTGTACCACCCGGACACGCCGGAATCAGTGCAAATGCTGTGCGGCGCCGGCATGACGCCCGCAGCCGACAACGACTTCCACGACATCAACCACGGCTGGCGCTATGTCAACGGTCCGGTCAAATGCCAGCCGCTGCCGGCTTCGGCCCGGACTGGCGCAGCTGGCGGCTGAGCCACTCGCCCACATACAGGTCGCCTTCGTAGCTGAGGTGGCCGCGGTCGCGGTACATCATCTTGCCGTCGATGATCGCCTTGCAGCGCTGCTGGTCGCACAGCGGCGCTGACGCCTCCAGCACCCGCACCTGCGGGAAGTCCTTGAGCACGGCCGCCACGGCGGCCTTGTGGTCGGCCATGGCCGCCTCGTACTGGGCGCGCGGGATGCTGCAATCGCGGCGCGTCTGCGAATTGGCCACGCCGGCGCGCTTGATGCAGCTGCGCGGATCGAAATCCATTTCCGGAATATCGTTGATCCAGACCACCTCGCGGCCGCTGTCGACAAAGCGCTTGACGGTGTTGCGGAACAGCCCGACGATCAGCTCGCCATCGGGCGAACCGCGCCACAGCCGGGCGTAGGTGGAAAACACCACGGTCTTCACGCTTGGCGTGTTCAGCGCCGCGTCCAGCATGCGCGGCGTGGCCTTTTGATACGGGTCGCCGCCGCCGGGCACATCCCAGTAGGGACGGCGGGTGCCCAGTTGCCACAGGTTGTCGCCCTGGGCGCGGTAGTGGCGCGTCAGACCGAACACCAGGTGGTAGGCGTGGCTGTCGCCGATCAGGGCCACGGTCGGCGCCTGGTCCGGGCGGTCCAGCAGGCAGTATTCGTAATCGGTGTTGAAGCCGAAGCGGCGCTTGCAGGCCAGGGCGTTGGCCACGTCCTCGACCAGCTTGAGCGCCTTCATCTGCGCCGCGCTCTCGGCCACCGGCGCGCGCAGCGGCAAGCCCTCGTGCCGGTAAATCCAGCCGCCGCCGGCGCCCAGCGCCAGCAGCAGGCCGGCCAGCACCATCACCTTGGAGGCGCCCCGCCGCGGACTGCGCAGCGGACGCTCGAGCAGACGGTAGGTCAGCCAGGCCAACAGCACGGCCAGCAGCAGCGCGGCGCTGCGCGCATTCTTGCCGGCGCTGTTGCCTTCGATGATGTCGAGGAAGGACAGCAGCGGCCAGTGCCACAGGTACAGCGGATAGCTGATCAGGCCGAACCACACCAGCAGGCGCGAGCCAAGCAGCTTGCGGTTAATCCAGGTCTGCGGCCCGGCCGCGATCAGCAGCAGCGCGCCCAGGGTTGGCAGCAGCGCCCACCAGCCAGGGAAATGCTTGCCCGGCTTGGCCAGCGCCAGCCCCAGCGCGATCAGCAGCAGGCCGGCCAGCGCCGCCCAGTGGCGCGCGCGCGGGCCGGCCAGGTCATGCCAGACGACCGCGCCGGCGCGGCGCACGCCCAGCAGCAGGCTGCGGCGATACACGCCGAAGTAGGCCAGCATAGCGCCCAGCAGCAGTTCCCACATGCGGCTGGCCGGCGAGTAAAAGGTGGCGCTGGCGTGCTGCTGCACCCCGCCCACGTTGACGGCAAACGACAGCAGGGCCAGCACCGCCAGCGGCTTCCACGGCGCCCAGCCGCGCTTGAAGGCCAGCCACAGCACCACCGGCCAGACGATGTAGAACTGCTCCTCCACCGCCAGCGACCACAGATGCAGCAGCGGCTTGGTGTCGGCCGTGGTGTCAAAGTAGCCGACCTCGTTCCACAGGAAGAAGTTGGAGGTGAAGCTGGCGCCGCCGAAAATGTGCTTGCCCAGCATGCGGTATTCGTCCGGGAACAGGGCGAACCAGCCGAGCGCGGCGCAGCCGGCCATCACCAGCACCAGCGCCGGGAAGATGCGGCGCACGCGGCGCGCGTAGAAATCGGCAAAGCTGAAGCGGCCGGCGCGCAGACCGCTCATCAAAATGGTGCTGATCAGGTAACCGGAAATGATGAAGAAGACGTCGACCCCGATGAAGCCGCCCGGCAGCATCCCTGGAAAAGCGTGGAACAGCACCACCGACAGCACGGCCACGGCGCGCAGGCCGTCGATGTCGGGACGGTAGGCCGGATGCAGGTCGGGAGCGGAAGATGGGAGCGGCGATTGTTGCATGAAGAGGGAAAAAGTTGCGGGCGAAATTGCAAGTGTAATAAAAAACACATGCGTGCGTCAGCTTTTTTTCAGTGGCATGAATATCGTTTCAACAACTTTTTGTATCAAGCCGGGTATAATGCCAGGTCGTATTTCCCTTCGCGCAACATGAACAACCAAGAAAAAAACCTCGACTGGATCCAAGTATTGCGAGGCATCGCTGCGCTGCTGGTGGTGCTGGTCCACGCCCGTTATGCGTTGTTGAACACCGACAGTTTCCCGCTGGCCCAGCAACTATTCGTGCCGGGCGCCATGGGCGTCGACCTGTTCTTCCTGATCAGCGGCTTCATCATGTGCTACTCGACCGCCGGGTCCGACGGCAGCGTCGGCGCGGTGGCGCGCTTTGCCATCAAGCGCTTTGCGCGCGTGTGGCCGGTGTATGTGGCGGTGACGCTGGTCGCCATCTTTGTGCTCAACGGCGGCATCGATTATTTCCACGTGGCCGAGAACCGCAAGCGCTTCTGGCATTCGATCGGCATGCTGCCTTTCAATCCGCACTACCCGCCCTACTTCTCGCTGACCCTGCTGGTGGCCTGGACCCTGGTGTTCGAGATGTATTTCTACCTGGCGTTTGCCGCCAGCATGCTGTTCCGCCGCCTGCGCTGGTTCGTGCTGGCGTCCTGGGTGCTGCTGACGGTGGTGCTGCTGCCGCTGGGCCAGCGCGGCTTCGATTTCGATGTCACGCGCGACCTCGGCTATGCCGGCTACATGAGCGTGGTGACCAATGGCTTTGTGCTGGAATTCATGGCTGGGGTGCTGGTCGGGTGGCTGTATCTGCGCCCCTGGTTCCGCCTGCGCAACGCGCAAGTGTGCTGGCACCTGGCCGGCTGCAGCACCGCGTTCGCGCTGTGGGCCATTTATAGTTTTGCGGTCGATACCCACGGCCCCAACAAGTATGGCTGGCCGCTGGCGCTGATGATGCTGTGCCTGGCGCTGGCCAGCAAGACGGTGCGCCTGCCGGCGCCGCGCTTCCTGCTGTGGCTGGGCACGGTCTCGTATTCGCTGTACCTGACCCATCCTGTGACGCAGGGGCTGGTCACGCAATGGATGACCAAGGCCGGCGCGTCATCGCAGGCGCATAGCTGGGGCTATATGTTCGTGTCGACCGCGCTGGCGCTGCCGGTGGCGGCGCTGTCGCACCGTTATCTGGAACAAGGCTTGTCGGAGTCCGTGCGGCGCGGGCTGCTGCGCCTGCTGCCGCGCAAGGCGCCGGCTTTGCAGGCGGTGCCGGTGAAGGCGGCCCGGGAAGCGTAACCGTCATGCCGGCGCAGGCCGGCATTCCATGTCGGCGGGGCGGCCTGTCATCGGGTCCCGGCCGGCGCCGGAGCGGCCGGGTTATTGCTTGGGTGCGCCGCCCAGCAGGAAGGCCAGCTTGGGCTTGGCCTTGGTGATCGAGCCGCCGGCGGCTGGCGCAGCCGGGGACGGCGCGGCGGCCTTGCTTGGCTCGTAAGGCTTGAGGAACCACGGGTCGACTTTGTCGCGGCGCGGCGCGGGGGTGCGCGGTGGGCGGTCGGCCGGGCGGCCAGCCGGAGCGCGGCCAATGTCCTCGCTGCGGCGCGGACGGCGTTCGCCGCGCTCGTCGGCGAAGGTCGGCGCCGGGTTGAAGCCTTCCGGCTCGACGCGCTTGATGGTTTGCTTGATCAGCTTTTCAATGTCGGCCAGCAGGCGCTCGTCCTTGTCCGAGTAAATCGAGATGGCGTCGCCCGAGGCGCCGGCGCGGCCGGTGCGGCCGATGCGGTGCACATAGTCTTCGGCGTTGTACGGCAGGTCGTAGTTGATCACGCACGGCAGGTCGGAGATGTCGAGGCCGCGCGCGGCGACGTCGGTGGCCACCAGGATGTCGATCTCGTTTTTCTTGAAGGCGTCCAGCGCCGCCATGCGCTCCTGCTGGCTGCGGTCGCCGTGGATGGCCACCGCCTTCATGCCCTCGCGTTCCAGCTCGCGCGCCAGGCGCGAGGCGCCGAGTTTGGTGTTGGAGAACACGATCACCTGCTTGAGCTCGCGCTGGCGCAGCAGGTGCGCGATCAGCGCGTGCTTCTGGTTCTCGGCCACCTTGTACACCACCTGGGTGACGGTGTCGGCGGTCTTGTTGGCGCGCGCCACTTCGATGGTGACCGGGTTGTTCAGGAAGGTGTTGGCCAGCTTCTTGATTTCCGGCGAGAAGGTGGCCGAGAACATCAGGTTCTGGCGCTGCTTCGGCAGCAGGTTGATGATGCGCTGCAGGTCCGGCAGGAAGCCCATGTCCAGCATGCGGTCGGCCTCGTCCATGACCAGCATTTGCACCTGGTTCAGGCTGATGTTCTTTTGCTCCACGTGGTCCAGCAGGCGGCCCGGGGTGGCGATGACGATTTCCACGCCAGCCTTGAGGATCACGGTCTGCGGCTTCATGTCCATGCCGCCGAACACCTCGGTGGCGCGCAGCGGCGTGTGCTTGCAGTACGCCTTGACGTTCTCGGCCACCTGCACCGCCAGTTCGCGGGTCGGCGCCAGGATCAGCGCGCGCACCGGATGGCGCGCCGGCGAGGTGCTGGCGCTGGCGTGCGCCAGCAGCATCTGGATGATGGGCAGCGCGAAGCTGGCGGTCTTGCCGGTACCGGTCTGCGCCGCGCCCATGACGTCGCGGCCTTGCAGCAGCACCGGAATGGCTTGCGCCTGGATCGGCGTCGGGTGCTCGTAACCTTGCTCGTTCAGGGCGCGCAGGATGGCCGGCGACAGGCCGAAATCGGCGAAACGAACGGAGGCGGGAGCTTCGGCGGGGGCCGGCTCGGGAATGGACGGTGTGGTGATTTCGGTATCGGACATAATCTGGACGGATGGTGAAGCGCCGTAAACTATACCCTAATTTCTGGCAACTGCGCGAAAAACCAGCAGCTTTTATCACGGAACCATTGCATCAATGGCATGTATAATCGTTATTTTGATACCAACCAGACGAATCCGTGCGCCGTTTTTTGTTGCTATGCCTGCTGCTGGCGGTGAACCTCGCCAGTGCCGCCCCCGCCCCCTCGCTGCGCTTTAAAAAACTCGGCCCGCTGGGCGGCGACGAGCCGTCCATGCTGTCGCTGATCCAGGACCGCAAGGGTTTCATCTGGGTCGGCACCCACACCAACGGCCTGTACCGCTACAACGGCTACCAGGCGGTCAAGTACATCAACAACCCGGCCGACCCGGCCAGCCTGCCGCACGACCGCGTCTCCGCCATCTTCGAGGACAAGCAGGGCCGCATCTGGGCCGCCACCCAGAACGGGCTGGCGCGCTTCAATCCCGAGACCAACAACTTCACCACCTTCAGCACCGACCAGGCGCCCAAGAACCACCGCATCGTCAAGAACATCATCGGCGACGGCAAGGACGGCCTGTGGATCGGCACCTGGGGCGGCCTGCAGCACTTCAATCCCGACAGCGGCAAGTTCGACGCCATCTACGCCCACGACGAGAAAGACCCCGACAGCCTGGCCAGCAACGACCTGAACGCGCTGGCGCTGGACGCCAAAGGCGGCCTGTGGATCGGCACCTGGCCCGGCGGCCTCGATTACCTGGCGCCCGGCGCCAGGGTGTTCCGGCACCACCAGGTCGACCCGGCGCCCAGGCCGGACGCGCGCGTCAACATCGTGCGCGCGCTGCAGTTCGACCGTGGCGGCGCGCTGTGGATAGGCACCGAGTCGGGCGTGATCCGCTGGGATGGCAAGAGCGGCTGGGACACGCGCAAGGCCATCGCCTCGCCCTACAGCCGCATCACCAACTTCGGCCTCGACAGCAAGGGCGTGCTGTGGGGCACCACGCTGTCGGCCGGCCTGCTGCGCTGGAACGAGGCCAACGGCGAGTTCGACCAGTTTGTGCACGCCGCCGACGACCCGTACAGCCTGCCCGGCGACAATCTGCGCGCGGTGATGCAGGACCGCGGCGGCATGCTGTGGATCGCCTCCTTCACCGACGGCATCGCGCTGGCCAACCTGAGCAGCGAAGGCTTCACCCGCCACGTGCCGTTCCGCATCGACTCGCGTTCGGCGCCGGCCAGCAATGCCCTGCTCAGCCTGGCCCGGGCGCCGGGCGGCAAGATCTGGCTGGGCGGCAATGTCGGCATGAGCTTGTACGACCCGGCCACCAGCACCGTGCTGCGCAGCTACCGCGCCGACGACAAGACGCCGGGCAAGCTGTCGCACTCCATCGTCTACAGCATGTACCAGGACGAGGACGGCAAGGGGCCGCTGTGGCTGGGCACCTCGAACGGCCTGAACCGCCTCGACACGCCGGACAGCCCGTTCCAGGCCATCCACTTCGGCAATACCGCGTCCGACTACATCAACGCCATCGCGCCCGGCGCCGGCGGCGTGCTGTGGCTGGCCACCGGCAACAGCCTGATCCGCTACGAGACCAGGACCGACGCCCGCAGGATTTACTACAACGATCCGCAGGACCCGGGCTCGCGCAGCGTCAACGGCACCTCGGCGGTGCTGGAAGACCGCGCCGGCCGCGTGTGGGCCGGCTCGGAATGGAATGGCGGCGGGCTCGACCTGCTGGACCCGGCCAGCGGCAAGTTCCGCCACTTCCGCCACGCGGCCAGGGATACCAGCAGCCTGAGCGACGACAACATCGTCAGCCTGCATGAAGACCCGCAAGGCCGCATCTGGGTCGGCACCGCCAAGGGGCTGGACCTGGTGCTGTTCAGGCCGGACGGCACCATCGCCTTCCAGTCCTACGCGGCGGGCATGCGCGCGGCCAAGGTGCTGGCCATCCAGCACGACAACGACGGCAAGATCTGGTGCAGCACCCTGGCCGGCCTGTACCGGCTCGATGCGGACAGCGGCAAGATGACGCTGTTTACCGCCTCCGACGGCCTGACCGAGGGCTTCACCGTCAACTCCTCGGCCTTTGGCGCCGACGGCACGCTGTACTTCGGCGGCGTGCACGGCATGACGGCGGTGGTGCCGGCCAAGGTCAAGACCAGCTCGGTCGCGCCGCAGGTGGCGATCACCGACATCACCGTGTTCAACCACTCGCTGCAAGACGGCCAGCCGGCCGAGAACGTCAAGGCCGAAGGGCCGGTGACGGCGCCCACCGCGCTGACGCTGTCGTCGCAAGCGTCGGTGTTCGCGCTGGAATTCGCCGCCCTGCATTACACCGAGCCGGGCGGCAACCGCTACCAGTACCAGCTGCAGGGCTTCGACCGCGACTGGGTGGAGACCGACGCCAGCCACCGCACCGCCAGCTACACCAACCTCAATCCCGGCAAATATGTGTTCCGGGTCAAGGCCGCCAACCACCTCGGCGTGTGGAACGAGCATCCGGCCACGCTCGACATCACCATCACGCCGCCGTTCTGGCAGCGCTGGTGGTTCCGCTCCGGGCTGGCGGCGCTGGTGCTCGGCTCGCTGCTGCTGGCCTACAAGATCCGCATCCAGCGCCTGACCCGCCATCAGGCCGAGCTGGAGCAGACGGTGGCCGCGCGCACCGCCGAACTGGAGGAATCCAACCGCAAGCTGGCCGCGCTCAGCACCACCGACGGCCTGACCGGCGTCGGCAACCGCCGCGGTTTCGATCTGGCGCTGGAGGCCGAATGGCGGCGCGCGGCCCGCACCGGCCAGACGCTGGCGCTGTCGATGCTGGATGTGGACTACTTCAAGAAGTACAACGACCACTACGGCCATCTGGCCGGCGACGCGGCGCTGCGCACGGTAGCCGAGCTGATCACCACCCACGGCCGCCGCACCAGCGACATCGTGGCCCGTTACGGCGGCGAGGAGTTCGCGCTGCTGGCCGCCGCCACCGACGCCGCCGATGCCTTTGGCGTGGCCGAGGACATCTGCGCCGAGCTGGCGCGGCGTGCCTTGCCGCACGCGCAGTCGCCGTTTGGTATCATGACCATCAGTATCGGCGTGGCGGTGCTGGTGCCGACCGAGGACACCTCGCCGCAGGATTTGGTGCGGCTGGCCGACCGCGCGCTGTACCGCGCAAAAGAGAAAGGGCGCAACATGGCCTTGCTGGCCATGCCGCCGATGTGAGATTCAAGATGACGGACGATCCCCAACCGCAGCCGCCGGAGCCGCCCGGCCCGGACGATTGCTGCCACAGCGGCTGCACCTATTGCGTCGACGACCTGTATCAGGAGGCGCTGGACAAGTACCGCGCCGAGCTGGCCGCGTGGCAGGCGCGCCACCCCTCACCCGAAGGAGGCTGACCCCGCCGGGGTCAGACCCCGGCGCCGGCACACCGCCGCGGGGTGGCGCTAGAACGCCTCCCACTCGTCGCCGCCCACCGTCTCCTTGACCGGTTTTTTCAGCGCCGGCCGCGCCGTCACCGGCGTTTTGGCGCCGGCCACCACCGCCGGCGGCACTGCGCGCTTGCGCGGCGCCGGCGGACGCGGCGCGGCCTGCGCGCTGGCCAGCAGCTTGAACACGCTCACCACCTCGCTCAGGCGCGCCGCCTGCTCCTGCATCGACTCCGCCGCCGCGGCCGCCTCTTCCACCAGCGCCGCATTCTGCTGCGTCACCTGATCCATCTGCACAATGGCGGTGTTGACCTGTTCGATGCCGGTGCTCTGCTCGACGCTGGCCGAGGTGATCTCGGCCATGATATCGGTCACGCGCGTGATGCTGGAAACAATTTCGTTCATGGTTTCGCCGGCCTGGTTGACCAGCGTCGAACCGCTCTCCACCTTCTCCACCGAATCGCTGATCAGCAGCTTGATGTCCTTGGCCGCCGCCGCCGAGCGGTGCGCCAGGTTGCGCACCTCGGACGCCACCACCGCGAAGCCGCGCCCCTGCTCGCCGGCGCGCGCCGCCTCCACCGCGGCATTCAGCGCCAGGATATTGGTCTGGAACGCAATGCCGTCGATCACCGAAATAATATCGACGATCTTGCGCGACGATTCATTGATCGACGCCATGGTGCCGACCACCTGGCCCACCACATCGCCGCCCTTGAGCGCAATGCCGGAAGCCGACTGCGCCAGCTGGTTGGCCTGGCGCGCGTTGTCGGCATTCTGGCGGACGGTGCTAGTCAGTTCCTCCATCGACGACGCCGTCTCCTCCAGCGAACTGGCCTGCTGCTCGGTGCGCGAGGACAAATCCTGGTTGCCGCTGGCGATTTCCGACGAAGCCGTGGCGATGGTGTCCGTGCCATGCCGCACCTGGCTCACCAGGTTCTGCAAGTTGCCGGTCATGTCTTTGAGCGCCTGCATCAGCTGGCCGGTTTCGCAGGCGCTCCTGACGTCGATCGGGCGGGTCAGATCGCCTGCGGCCACGTCGCGCGCCAGCGACACCGCTTCCTGCAGCGGCGTGGCGACGATGCGCGCCACCCAGAAGGCCAACGCCATGCCGATGCCGATATTGGCCACCAGCAGCCCGATCGAGAGCATGCGCGCTTTTTGATAGGTGGCGGTGGCGTCGTTGCTGGCCGCATCGCCGCCGTCGATGTTGATCTTCACCAGCTGGTTGACGTTCTCGGTCATCAATCCCAGCGTCTTGGCCGAGCTGCTCACCGCCAGATCGCGCGCTTCCACCTTCTTGCCTTCGCGCGACAGGGCGATGATCTTGACGTGATCGCTCATGAAGGCGCTCAGGTTCTGGTCGAATTCCGCGACGATGCGTTTTTCTTCCGGGCTGGAAAGCAGCTTCTCATATGCCGCGCGGTGGGTCCTGAGGTCGGCCTGGGTCGCCTCCAGGCGCTTTTCGTAGGTTGCCATGGCCTCGGGCTGGTCGTTGAGCAGATGGGACAATTCCCAGCGGCGCAGCTCTCCGAGATCGATCCGCAATGCCATCACAGCGCGCACGCTGGGCATCCAGTTGTCCGCCAGGTCGTTGGAGGCCTGGCTGACGCGGTTCATCGACAGCATGTTGCTGACGCCCAGCAACAAGGTCAACAACAACACCACGCCGAATGAAACGATCAGTTTGGTGGCTATTTTCAGATCATAAAACCATTTCATGGCTCTTCTCCTGATAGCTGCTGCTGGTCACCCAGTATGCAGCGATCAGGAGCGCCATGCCAGCGCCGCGTTGTTGCTGTGTTTTCCGAGCAACAGCGCGGCGCGGCGCGGCTTACAGCTTGCCGTTCAGGGTGATGAACAGCTGGCGCGGCGCGCCGGTCAGCAGGGTCTGGGCGGTGCCGGACGGGTCGCTGGCCTGGAAGCCGTTGGTGCCGATGGCGCTGATGTACTGCTTGTCAAACAGATTGGTCACATTGACTTGCAGCGACAAATCCTTCACAAAGCCCAGGTTTTTCATCTTGTAGCCGGCCGACAGGTTGGCCAGCCAGAACGACGGCACGCCGCCATCGTTCAGGTAGGTGTAGTAGCGCTTGCCGGTGTACTTGCCGCCGACGCGGGCGAACCAGGCGCCGCCTTCGTACGCCACTTCGGTGTTGAACAGCTGGCGCGGCGCATCGACCACGGTCTTGCCGCTGACCGCCACCAGGGTGGTGCCGTCCATGTAGTTGGACTTGTACTTGGAATCGTTGAAGGTGTAGGAGTTGAACCAGCTGAATTCGCGGTTGAACTTCCAGACGGCAATCGCTTCCAGGCCCTTGGTGTCGACCTTGCCGACGTTGACCAGGGTCGACGGGCAGCCCAGGATGCCGGCGCAGGTGGCCACGCTCAGCTGGCGGTCGTCGAAGCGGGCGCTGTACACAGCCAGCGAGCCTTGCAGGTTGTCGCGCTTGAAGCGGTAGCCGAGGTCGACATTGACCGAGGTTTCCGGTTTCAGGCTGCCGACGCCGGCGTTGTAGGCGGCCTGGGTTTGCGAGAACGGGCCGGTCACGCCCGGCTGGAAGGCGCGCATGTTTTTCGAGGCCGAGCCGAACACTTCATCGTCGCTGCTGACGGCGTAGTTGAAGCCGGCCTGTGGCAGGAATTTCTTGTCGGCGCTCAGCTCGCCGGCGGCGCGCGAACCCATCAGGTTGACGGCCTTGATGTTGACGTCCAGCGCCTTGAAGCCGGCGTTCAGCTTGATCTTGCCGTCCATCAGCGCCAGCGTGTCCTGCAGGTAGTACTGCGAGGTGGTGGTGACGAAGTTCTGCTTCCAGTCGGTGGCGAACGGATGCGACAGGAAATACATGGTGTCGGCCGGGCCGGTCACCGCGTAGTAGTTGCGGCTGGCGGTGTGGTTGTTACGCTCGCCCCACAGGCCGGCGCTGATGGTGTGGTCGCCAATGTCCCAGGTCAGGTCGCTGGTGACGCCGTCGCGGCCGATGCTGTACTCGGTGGTGCGCAGCGAGATCGGGTTGCTGGCGTCGGTCTTCACGTACGGCGTGTACCAGTGGCCCTGGCCTTCGTTGTCGTGGTGGTAGATGGTGGTTTTCAGGTCCACGCTGTTGGTCAGGCGCAGGTCCAGGGTCAGGCCGCCGATGGTGTCCTTGCGCAGGCCGCCGGCCGAGTAGTAAGCGTCGTCCAGGCTGTTGACGCCGCCGGTGAAGATGCCCTTGGCGGCGTTGACCGCACGGTTCCAGTCCGGCTGGTAGTTGTCCCAGTCATAGCCAAGGCGCTTGATCATTTCCAGCGACATGTCCTGATAGTCCACTTCGCGGCGGTCGGAGTAGTTGACGAAGCCGGTCAGGCTGTTTTCGCCGAAGTTGAACACGAAGCGCGAGTTCAGCTGATCCTGATCCTGGTCGCCCGCGCCCTTGGTTTTCTCGGTGCGCTGGCGGGTGCCGCTGATGTAGGCCTTGAACACGCCGTTGATCAGGCCGGTGTCCACGCGGGCAAAGGTGCGCGAGGTCGAATCGCTGCCGAAGGTTTGCGCGAAGGTCAGGCCGCGCTCGTTGGCCGGGGCCAGGGTGAAGAATTGCACCGTGCCGCCCAGGTTGCTGGACGAGGCGGTGCCCAGCGCGCCGGCGCCCTGCGACACCGAGACGCTGCCGATGTTTTCCGACGAGATGGCGCGGCTGATGTGCAGGCCGTTGTTGTTACCGTAGGTCATATCGCCCAGCGGAATGCCGTCCAGCGTGAAGCCCAGCTGGTTCTGGTTGAAGCCGCGGATACTGAAGCGGGTCGACCACTCATAGGCGCCGAACGGATCGGCCGACTGGAAGTTCACGCCCGGCAGTTTTTCCAGCACCTTCAATGGGCTGGTGCCCGGCAGCGCTTCGGCCAGGTCGGCCTTGTTGATGTTCTGCACCTGACGCGACTGGCCGCGGCCGGTGATTTCCACCGATTGCACCGGACCAGCCATGGCGCCGACGGCGGCGCTGTCATCTGCGGCGGCGTCGGCCGGATCGGCGGCGTAAGCGTGGCAGGCCAGTGCTTGCAGGATCAGCAGGCACAAAGGTTTGAGTGGGAAGCGCTGTGGCATGGAGTTGTTCTTTCTTGCTAGGTTAGTGGAAAATCAACTGGCAAGATTGTAGGAAGCACATATGACGATGCCATGACGCCACCGTGACATCTTGATGACACAGCAACACTTGTTCACCCAGGTTACCAGCGGCAGGGTGCGACTGCGTACGGAAGCCCGCCACAGCCAGCCCTAGCATGACTGGACAGGAGGCATCATGGAAAATAAAAATGGCTGGCTCAGCAAGCTTGGTCCCGGGCTGATCACGGGCGCAGCGGACGACGATCCCAGCGGCATCGCCACTTACGCCCAGGCCGGCGCCCAGTTCGGCTATGGCATGTTGTGGACGCTGTTGCTGACTTATCCGCTGATGGTGGGCATTCAGGCGGTCAGCGCCCACATCGGCCGCGTCAGCGGGCATGGGCTGGCGACCAACATCCGCCGCCATTGTCCGCGCTGGCTGCTGTATCTGATCGTGACGCTGCTGCTGCTGGCCAATACCATCAACATCGCCGCCGACGTCGCCGCCATGGGCCAGGCCGCCAGTCTGGTGGGCGGCGGCGGCGCCCACTGGTATGCGGCCGCCGCCGGGCTGCTGTCGGTGCTGCTGCAAGTGACGCTGCCCTACCAGCGCTATGTGCGCGTGCTGAAATGGCTGACGCTGGCCCTGCTGGCCTATGTCGCCACCGCGCTCACGCTCAAGCTGCCGTGGCTGGAGATCCTGCGGGCGGCGGTGCTGCCTTCGCTGTCATGGGAGGCGGATTACATCACCACCGTGGTGGCCATCTTCGGTACCACCATCAGCCCCTATCTGTTTTTCTGGCAAGCCTCGCAGGAAGTGGAAGACCTGCATGCCGATCCGGCCGCCCAGCCGCTCAAGCACGCCGCCGGCCAGGCCAGCGCGCAACTGCGCCGCATCAAAATCGACACCGTGACCGGTATGGGCTTTTCCAATCTGGTGGCGATGTTCATCATGCTGACCACCGCCGCCACGCTAGGCGCGCACGGCGTCACCCACATCGGCTCGTCGGCGCAGGCGGCCGAGGCGCTGCGGCCGATCGCCGGCGACCTGGCGTTTGCCCTGTTCAGCATGGGCATCATCGGTACCGGGCTGCTGGCGGTGCCGGTGCTGGCGGGTTCGGCCGCCTACGCGATGGCCGGCGCCATGCGCTGGCGCAACAGCCTGGAGTCGCCCTTTTCCAGCGCCACCAAGTTCTACGCCATCATCATTGCCGCCACCCTGGCCGGCACCGCGCTGTGCTTTACCTCGATCGATCCGATGCGGGCGCTGTACTGGAGCGCCGTGCTGAACGGCGTGATCGCGGTGCCGGTGATGGTGGTGGTGATGCTGCTGGCGGTGCGCAAGTCGGTGATGGGCGAGTTCGTGATCTCGCGCCGCCTGCGCGTGCTGGGCTGGCTGTGCACCGGCGTGATGGCGCTGGCAGTGGTGGCGATGTTTGCCACGCTGGGGTAAGCTGGGGCTTTCCGAGGAGATGCGATGCGACGACTATCCGCGCTGCTGCTGGCCGCCATGATGACCCTGCCCGCGCTGGCCATCGACCGGCCCTTCCCGGCCAACATCTTGCGCGGCAAGTTCACGCCCGGCTATTTCCCCGACATCACGCTGGACGGCAAGGCGCGCCAGTTGTCGCCGTCGGCGCGCATTTTCAACGAGGACAACCGGATTGAAATGCCGGCCGCCCTGCGCGGCAAGGATCTGGTGGTGAATTACACGGTTGACGGCATGGGTTATATCGACCGCATCTGGATACTCACCCCGGACGAGGCGGCGCAAAAAGTGCCGACCGCCGCCGACGCGGCTAAATAGCGTAGTCGCCGTAGGAGGCTGGCGTCATGCCGGCGCGCTCGTCGGCAAAGCGCAACAGCTCTTCCGGCGGGATGGGGCGGGCGATGTGGTAGCCCTGCAGGTAATGACATCCCATTTTTCCCAGGATGGCGGCCTGCCCCGCCGTTTCCACCCCTTCCGCCACCAGCTGCAGGCCGAGGCTGTGGCCCATGGCAATGATGGCGTGCACCAGACTGTTGCTGCGCTCGCTGTGCTCGATGTCCATCACAAAGGCGCGGTCGATTTTCAGGGTGTTGAGGTGGAACCGGGTCAGGTAGCTGAGCGAGGAATAGCCGGTGCCGAAGTCGTCCAGCGAAATGCCAACGCCCAGCGCGCGCAATTGGGCCAGCACCGCCTGGACGTTGGCGGCATCCTCGATCAGCACGCGCTCGGTCAGCTCCAGTTCCAGCTGGTGCGGCGACAGACCGTTGCCGATCAGCGCTTGCGACACCAGCGCCACAAAATCCGGCGCCGCCAGCTGCCAGGCCGAGACATTGATGCTGATGATGACGTCGTCCAGCGCGCTCCGCTTCCACGCCCCCATCTGGCGGCACGCCTGTTCCAGCACCCAGGTGCCCAGCGCGATGATCATGCCGCTGTCCTCCGCGACCGGAATGAAGCGGTCCGGCGACACCGCCCCCAACAGCGGACTGTTCCAGCGCAGCAGCGCCTCCACCTTGGTCAGCTTGCCGCTGTGGGCATTGGTGATGGGCTGGTAGACCAGATAGAACTCGCCGGCCTCGATGGCGCCGCGCAGGGCGCCATCGATCACCAAGCCATCCTTGGCGGCTGCGTTCATGGCGTCGTTAAACACCAACAACTCGCCGTGGCCGCCCTTCCTGGCTTCATACATGGCGATATCGGCGCAGCGTATCAGCGCGTCGCTATCGCTGCCATGCTGCGGATAGCAGGCAATACCAATGCTGGCCGTGACGCTGATGGCGTGGTAGGACAGCTCAAAACCCTCGCCCATCGCCCGGACGATTTCGCTGGCGCAGTCGATTGCGATCTGTTCGGCGCTGTTGGGTGCAAGATCCGGGATGATGACGATGAATTCATCGCCGCCAAAGCGCGCCAGCACATCTGTCGGGCGCAGCAGGCCGTGCAGGCGGTTGGCGGCGGTGCGCAACAGTTCGTCGCCGGCGGCATGGCCGAAGGATTCGTTCACCCGCTTGAATTTGCCCAGATCGATGAACAGCACGGCGCACTCGCGGTCGTTGGCGGCCGCCCTGGCCACTTCCTGCTGCAGCCGCGACGACAGGGCGTAGCGGTTGAAGAAGCCGGTCACCGGATCGATGCGGGCGGCCTGGTACAGCAAGTCGTCCTTTTTCTTGCGTTCGCTGATGTCCAGCAGCTGGACCAGGCAGAACAACCGGCCGCGCTCGATGTACGGCGAGCCCAACAGTTCGACCGGCAAACTGTTGCCATTTCGCAAACGTATGACGGCAGTGTCGGACAGCGGGTATTGCACGCCGCCCGCCTCGAAGCGGCGGAAATATTGGTCGGCCATCTCGCGCGTGAGGTTGGGCAGCAGGTCGCACACATGCAGGCCGACCAGCTCTTGTGCGTTGTTGAATCCCAGCAATCTTGCACAACGTTCATTGGCGACCTGGACATAGCCGCGCCGGTCACGGATCAGGAAACCGTGGCTGAGGCTGTCGATAGTCCGGACGTAACGTTGCTGAATTTCGTCTTGCACCGCGTATACCAAGCCCAGCATGGACAGCACTTTCAGTACGCTGCTGCCGATAAGCCAGATCACGTACCAGTCAGCGTTGAGGGTGACGGCAGCCAGCAGATTAAACCCGCCGCGCATTATCAGGGTCAGGCCCAGGACGCGATAACGATTATGCGCGGCGATTAATCGCGAGCCGGTCCAGAACATCATCAGCCCGATAATCGATGCACTGCCGGGCGCCAGCCAGGCATTATTCCAATTCCACAGAAAATAGAATATCGCGCTACTCAATAAAATACCGGGCCCTATCCAGCACATATGCCAGGCGCGTAATTTCCCGATAAAGAATTGGGTGCCGGCCCAATAACCTGCGGCTCCTATGCTCAGGCATAAAGCGCAGAGATAAAGCCGCCATGACAATGGAAATAAATGCCCACCCACCAGCCACAGGGCGCTGCCGCACATCACCGCCATCTGCCCCACGCCCCAGAATAGCGCGTGTTTCTCCTTGCGCTGCATCAGCCAAAGGAAAATCAGTATTGCACTCAATATGGCATCGGCGGAAAACTCCACCACCATTGCGGTGAGATAGCTTGGGTCTGCGCTCATTGACATCCGGCGCCGGAGGGCGCTGTTTCATGGTGACTAGCGCCATTGTATGCCAATTCATGCCAAGAATTGGCGCGTACTTGCCAGTTTTCAGCATGCGAACTACAGAAACAGCGAGATTGCCAGCACCCACATGACCATGGCGATAATCGCATCCAGAATTCGCCACGCACTTGGCCGGGCGAATACCGGCGTCAAATATCGGGCGCCGAAGCCTAAACTGCTAAACCAAATCACGGAGGCCAGCATTGCGCCCAAGGCAAAATACAGCCGCCCATTACCCGCTTGCTGGCCACCGATGGAACCTAATAACACCACCGTATCGAGATAAACATGGGGATTCAACAGGCTGAATGCCAGCATGGCGGCGATCACCGCGCGCCTATCGGGCGCGGTATTATTTTCTCCGGTCACCATAGCCGATGGATGCAAAGCCGAGCGTGCGGCGCGCAGGCCATACCAGAATAAAAATCCCGCGCCGGCAATTTTTATCCAGAATAAAAGTGCCGGGGCGCCGGTAATTAATTTTCCCATGCCTGCCACGCCGGCGGCAATTAAAATCACATCGCAGACAATACAAATCGCAATACAGCTCAAAACAAACTCGCGTTTTAAGGCCTGCCGCAATAAATACGCATTTTGCGAACCGATGGCAACGATCAAGCTGCCGCCGAGGCCGATGCCTTTCAAAAAAGCGCTGACTTCCATGATCTTCTCCGTGCAAAAAAACCCCAGATTACGGCCAGCACAAAGATAAGTATAATTAATATTATTCGCCAAATATTAGGCAAGCTAATGAGCCGCGTAGACTACCGGGGACTGGCCGCGCTGGACGCGGTGATCGACTATGGCAGTTTTGACAAGGCTGCCGCCGCGCTTTCCATCACCCAATCAGCGGTGTCGCAGCGCATCCGCATGCTGGAAAATAGTGCCGGCGAGCTACTCATCGTGCGCAGCCAGCCGCCCTCGCCCACCGAGGCCGGCCAGCGTCTGATCGCCCATTACAGGCAAGTGCGGCTGCTGGAAGCGGCGCTGGACAAGCATCCCGGCGAGGCCGGCGAGCGGCCGGAAATCGCCATTGCCGTCAACGCCGACAGCGCCGCCACCTGGCTGCAGGAAGCCGTCACGCCGCTGATGGCGAGCGGCGACTGCCTGCTGCACATCCGTCTGGACGACCAGGACCACACCCTGAGCATGCTGCGCGAAGGCCGGGTGTTCGGCTGCGTAACCAGCGAAACGGCGCAGGTGGCCGGCACCACCGTCACGCCGCTGGGCGCGATGCGCTATTTATGTGTGGCCAGCCCGGCGTTTGCCGGCCGCTGGTTCCCGGACGGCATGACGGCGCACGCCGTCCAGCACGCGCCGGTGCTCAATTTCGACCGCAAGGACATGCTGCAAACCCGCTTCATCGCCCGCCACACTGGCTATACCGGACGCTATCCGCACCATGCCCTGTCCAGCTCGGACGGCTATGTGCGCTTTATCGAGGCGGGATTGGGTTACGGCATGTTGCCGGTTCAACAATGCGAAGCGCAATTAAAGACGGGCACGCTGCTCGACCTGGCGCCGGGCGAATGGCTGGACGTGCCGCTGCTGTGGCATATGTGGGACATCCACACGCCGTTCACACGCGCTTTGTCCGATAACATGATCGCTACTGCACGCAAATGGCTGATTTCTACCTGACTGGCAAGGCGGCAGGATATAGCGCCGCCAGCTCTTCCCGCGCCATCGCCTCCCACGCGTCCGCATCGGGCTGATGCAGGTAACGGCCCGCGCTGGCCGGTGCCGCCGTGGGCGGGCCGACGCGCTGGTAAATCATCACGCTGGTCCACGACAGGGTGCCAGGCGCATGCGATTGCAGCAGCCGGAACGCCGGATGATGGATGGGATAGGTGGTGGTCGACACCAGCGCGCCCTCGGGCAGCTCGCGCGCCAGTTTGTCGCTGAGCGCGTCCATGAGCGGACCGAAACAAGTGCTGTACAGGAACACCAGGCTGGCGCCGCGCAGATCGACCTTGAACATATCGTTTTCCAGGAACAGGATGCGCGATCCCAGGTCCAGCAGGTGGCGGCCGGTCGCCATGGCGCCGGACGGCAGCGGCAACGGCGTTTCCAGCGTCAGCGGTTCGGGCAAGGCTTGCAGCCCCTGACGCGCCAGCGTCAGCAGGCGCACCAGCCGTTCCTGCGCCAGCCGGTGACGATAATTCAGCAGCTCCACGCCGATGCAGCGCACGAAGGGCAAGGTCAGCGCGGCCGTCATCACCACCTTGCCGAGGCCGCTGCCGAGATCGACCATCACGCCGCCCGGCGGCAGCAGCGGCTTGATGGCGTCGAAGTAGTTTTCCAGCTCGAAGCGCTGCATTTCGCCGTAGATCAGGCCACCTTCCTGGATCAGCCAGTCGCGCAGTTCGTCCTCGCCGATCGCGGCCAGCGGACGGAAGCCGGGCAGCGGTCCCAGCTTGGGCAGCATGCCCATCGGCAGGATGCTGGCCGGCAGCGTGCCGATCATCACGCTCAGGTGCGGACGCAGGCGGCGCAGCAGTTCATCGTGATGCTCGGGCTTTTCCAGGCAGGCGCGCAGGGCGAAGCCGATTTCCAGAAACGGCAGGAAGGGCGAGTCGGGCGTCAGCTCCAGCGTCGGACGGGCATGGCATTCGCCGCCCTGCACGCTCTGCAACAGCGCTTCGAAAATATCGGCGGGCTGGCGGAAGCGCTGCACCGGGGCGGTGGCGCGGTTCTCGCTGCGAAAGGCAGGCTGCAGGGTCGTGCTATCCATTGCACGAGAATAATAGAACCCTATGCCGGCTGCAATGACTTTAGCATCTTTGCAACATCATCGTAATGCGCCTGCCAGCCGGAACTGGCCAGCTTGGGTGCGCACACCGGACACACCTCGAACGGATCGCAATCATGCTGCACATCGACGAAATAACGCCCGATCACCGCCTTGCCCGCATAGGAATCCGTCATCACCGGACGCGCCTTGAGCGATGGCTTGGCCACGGCCGGCACGAAATCGGCGCCGCCCGGCGGCAGCCAGCGTTCGAAGGCTTCGACGGGCTTGCCATCCGGCACGTACCACGACTTGCGCTCGTTGTTCCAGCGCGCGCCCAGCGCCTTGGCTTCATCTTTTTCCGCGAACGGCACTTTTAAAAACATCATCTTCGATCACTCCTTGCTGCGAGAGTGTCATTATCGGACAATATCGCCATGCCTACCATAGAACCACTGACTCTCACGCTGGCTGAACTGGCCGCGCGCTGGAACATGAGCCCGCAGCAAGTGCTGCAGTCCCCGCACGCCCTGCCCATGTATTTTTACTTTGACGGACTGGTGTTCGACTTCAACGACAAGTGGCACCGCGCCAATGGCGACGCCGCGGTCGAGCAGGCGCTGGAACAACACAAGACCCGTCTGTCCACGCTGGAAATCGACCTGCAGCGCCAGGCCATGCACAAGCGCGGCCTGTTGAGGCTGACCCAGTGGGAAGAGGCCCTGAGCGAGGAAGAACTGCAGAACCAGCAGGCGGAAGCGGACCGGCTGGCGGAACAGATACCTCAGCTGTCGGAACAGCTCAAGCAGCGCCGCGCCGAACGCCAGCGCCGCGTGCGCAACGGCCTGCTGCGGGCGGCGCCGCGCACCGTCAGCGAAATCGCCCGGCACGGCCAGGTGCGCTTCCCGCAATTTGCCTATATGCCGCACACGCCCAACAAGACCGAGGGCGATGGCGCCATCGCCGAAGGCGCCGTGGTGGCGCTGGAAGATGGCTTCCCGCTCAAGGAATTCCTCACCGAGGCCGACCTGCTGGCCTCGATGGCGGACGTGCGCCTGGCGGAAGAGCGCCTTTAACCGAGGACGATGCGCTTCTGTTCGCGCATCGAGCGGTAGACCGCCTCGATGATGCGGATATCGCGCAGCCCCTCCTCGCCCGCCACAATCGGCTCGCGGTTGTGGATCACGCACTGCGACAGATGGTCGAGCTGGGCCGCCCACTGCGTCAGGCCCGGTCCCGGCGGCGGGTTGATCTGGGTGCTGCGGTCCTGCCCTATCCACAGCTTGTTGCCGTCGTAGCGCGTGCCCGGCTCCAGATCGATGCGGCCTTTGTCACCCATCAGCAGGATGTGGTTCTGGTTGGCGCTGTACATCGACATGCAGGAACCGATCACGCCCGACGGGAATTCCAGCTGGAATTCCACCATGTCTTCCACCTCGCGGAAACGCGGATCGTTGCGGTCGGTGGTTTCCTTGGCGTAGACCGAGACCGGCTCCTCGCCCGTCATGTAACGTGCCGCGTTCAACGCGTAAATGCCGATATCCATCAGCGAACCGCCACCCGCCAGGGCTTTCTTCAAACGCCAGGCGTTGGGATTGCCCGCGGTGTAACCATGCTCGGAGCGGAAATAGCGCAGCTTGCCGATCTCGCCGGCGCGGGCGCGCCGCACCGCTTCCAGGTTGTGCGGCTCGAAATGGCAGCGGTAGCCGATCATCAGTTTCTTGCCGGCCTTCTTGCAAGCGGCGATCATGGCTTCGCACTCGGCGGAGGACACCGCCATCGGCTTTTCGCACATCACATGCTTGCCGGCGGCGGCGGCGCGGATGGTGTACTCGGCGTGCATGGACACCGGCAGGCAGACGTAGACGATGTCGATGTCCGGATTGTCCTTGATGGCGTCGAAATTCTGGTAATTGTAGATGCTGCGCTCCGGCACGCCATACTCGGCCGCCACCTTCTTCGCCTTCACCGGATCGCCGCTGACCAGCGCCACCAGCTTGCTGTGCTGGCAGTTCTTGAACTGCGGAATAATCACGCCCAGTCCATAAACGCCCAGCCCGACTATCGCATAGCCCAGCTTGCGTTCCGGCGTGGCCGCCCTCACCGGCAAGCCCATGGCTGCCATCGTGATAGCGCTACCAGCAGCAATTGCAAGCCCCCGTCGATTCATATTGATCATCCCTGTCTCCTTGGTTATGGTGCTAATTAGGGCAATTTTAATGTATCCGCAAGAATCAATGTGCAGGCTTGGACTGCCAGCCGCGCTGCAAGGCCTCCTGTTCGCCTTTGGCATCCAGCGCCGGGCCGGCGATGCGGGCATCGATGGCATCCAGCACCGCCGATGGCATGGCGCTGCCGGCCTGCCGGTATTCGCCGGCCGCGCCGCCTGCAGCCTCCGCCATCACCGGCACCTGCCAGTCATTGCCGTTGCGGCAGGCCAGTCCCGCCGTGCCGTGCATGACGAAGCTGCGGCACAGCGAGCCATCCCTGGCGGCAAAACTGACGCCGATATGCACCGCACCTTCGCTGGCAGCCAGTTGCTGCGACAGGGCCGTCGCCAGCTGCCCCCGGGCCACCAGCTTGCCGCCGGCGCCTTGCGCCAACGTCAAGGCGGCGTCGCCGCCTCCGCCTATCTGGCTGCCCGCGAGGACACCAACCGCCAGCATGGCCGCGATCGCACCCCATTCCGGCCACGACCAGCGGCGGCGCGCGACAGCGGCCTGCTCCACACGCGCGGCGCGCGCCGCATTCAGGTCGGCGACCTTGTCCGGCATGGCTGCCGCCGTCAGCGCCGGTGGCACCGCTTCGTCGAGGATGGGCGCGAACGCCGCAAACACGTCCGACCGCAAGGCTTGATGCTGCGCCACGCGTTCGGCCAGCGCCGGATCGGCGCCCAGCGCGCGTTCGATCGCGGCGCGCTGGTCGTCATCCAGTTCGCCATCCGCGTAGGCCATCAGGGTTTCATCGGAAAATTTCATCACACCTTCCTTGCTTGATCGGATAACAGTTCCTGCAACACCGTACGCGCCCGCACCAGACGGCTGGTCAGGGTGCCGATGGGGATCTCCAGCACCTCGGCCGCTTCCTTGTACGGCAAGCCGTCCACCAGCACCAGCGCCACCACCATGCGGTGCTCGTCCGACAGACGGCTCACCGCCTGCTGAATCGCCATGCGCTGCTGGTGCGCTTCGGCATAATCGTCGCCCACATGCTCGCCCGCCTCCTCCGGCGCGAACACCGCGTCGCGGCGCATGCGCGAGCGTACCTCGTCTATCCACGCATTCTTCATGATGCGGAATAGCCAGCTGTCCAGGCGCGTGCCTGGTTCCCATTGTTCGCTGCGGCCCAGGCCCCGCTCCACCGCAATCTGCACCAGATCGTCCGCATCCTCGCGGTTGTAGGTGATGGTGCGGGCGAAGCGGCGCAGGCGCGGCAGCAAGGCGGCAATCTCTTGTTGGATCATGGTTATCCGGTTAACGACGTGGCGAGGGATTTTAATCCCTGTCCCAAACGTTTATTCATCATGCAGTCTCTTGCTTATACTATCTCATCATGCCGATCCGATCGCTACTTGTTGCCGCCATATGCCTGTTGGGCGCCGCCGACGCCGGCGCCCAGTTGCGCCTGCCGGGCGTGCAATTGCCGCAAATACCGCTCAATACCACGCCGCTGCTGCGCGATACAGGCCGGCTGCTGGACCGCACCGACATCGGCAACCTGGCGACCACACGCCTGGAGCAGGTCGCCAGCCTGCTGCGCCAGCACCGCGATGTGCTGGAACCCGATCCGCGCGGCGAACCCGTGGTGCGCCACGAGATACTGGCGTGGTCGCCCAGCGAGGCCAGCCTGGCCGCCGCCCGCGCCGCCGGGCTGACCGTGGTCGAAGGGGAAACGGGCGCCTCCGCAGTGGTGTTGCACGTACCCGGCCAAGTCGATACCGCCGCCATGCTGGAACGCCTGCGCCAACTCGACCCGGACGGCGTGTACGACTTCAACCACGTCTACACCGGCAGCGGCACGCAATCATCCGACGCCTCACCGGAGGCGCAGACGCCCTTGCCGCGCGCGGCCAACGCCCTCAAGGTCGGGCTGGTCGACAGCGGCATCGCGCGCGACCATGAAGTGTTCGAGCGCGCCCACATCCTGCCGTGGGGCTGCGACGGCAAGGAGCATCCCAGCGCACACGGCACGGCGGTGGCGGCGCTGATGGTCGGGCGCTCCGATCGTTTTCGCGGCGTGGCGCCACAGGCAGCCTTGTATGCTGCCGATATTTATTGCGACAGCGCGACCGGCGGTTCTGCCGCACGCATCGCGGCGGCGCTGGACTGGCTGGCGCGCGAGCAGGTCGCGGTGATCAACCTCAGCCTGGTGGGGCCGCCCAACCAGATTCTGGAACGGGTGGTGGCCGGCATGGTCAAGCGCGGCTATCTGCTGGTCGCGGCGGTGGGCAACGATGGCCCGGCGGCGGCGCCGCTGTATCCGGCCAGTTATCCGGGCGTGGTCGGCGTCAGCGGTGTCGACAAGCGCGGCCAGCCGCTGCCGGAAGCGGCGCGCGGTCCGCAAGTGACGTTTGCCGCGCCGGGCAACCAGATGGTCAGCGCCGCCATCGGCAATCCGCCCTATCGGACCGTGCGCGGCACCTCGTTTGCTGCGCCCGTGGTCGCCGCGCTGCTGGCCGATGGCTTGCGCCAACCCTCGCCGGATGGCGCCAGGCGGGCAATCGCCGAAGCGGCGAAAAGCGCATCGGGCAACGCGACCGGCGTGCAAAATCCCGAGATCGGCTATGGCGTGCTGGGCGCGAAATATCGCGCCGATCCGTCGGCCTTCCGCTAATTCGAAAAAAATTTTCAGGGCGATGGATTAAACCGTTGAGCCCAGGCGTTTTCCTTACAAGCGCTGCAGATGGTCTGCGGCGGATTCAAGGAGAACATCATGAAAAACATCACCATCGCCAAACAACTGCTGATCGCCCTGTCCATCGGTGTAGCCTGCTCGGCGCACGCACAACTGCTGGGGCGCGGCGGCGCGGTCGGCGGCATGATCGGCGGCGCCGGCAACTTCGGCGGCCAACTGAGCGGCATGGGCAACAGCAGCCTGCTGGATCGCAGCCGCTCCGCCACCAGCGCGATCAACACCGACGAGCTGCGCGCCAACCGCAACGCCGACAAGGCAAACAGCAACAACGCGCAATCCGTCACGCCCACGCCAGCGGCCCCGGCCGCCAAGCAAGGCGGATTGCTGAGCGGCGTCACCGGTAGCGACAATGGCAGCGGCAGCGGCAACGCCCAAGCCTCGGCCAACGCCGACAGCGGCGGCATCGACCAGGTCGCAGGCAGTGCCCTGCAAGGCACCCGCGGCACCGCCGCCCCGGTGCGCGACGGCGCCAAAGCCCAGGCCGACGATACCCGCAGCTACGCCCAGTCGAGCGTGGCCACCGCATCGGACAGCGCCAAAGGCAGCAAGCAAGCAGCCACCAGCGCCGCCCGCAGCACCACCGACGCAGCCACCGCAGTACAGCCATCGTTCAACGCCAGCGGTTCGGCATCGGGCAACGGCTCCGCCAACGGCGCAGCCAAGAATACGTCGCAGCCTGAGTGAATCAAGGCAGGTCCCTGATGACGACTGGGCGTGCCATCGGCTCGCCCTTTCATGTCGAAACGCCGCACCAAACTCGTCATATAATAGCGGCAACACGCCAGCGCCCACCGACGTCAGGGCCTGGCGTCCCTCCCTGAACACGCTAAAAGAATCCACATGTTGTTGAAATACGGGAAAACAGCGACGCGTCTGATCGCGCGCCTCACAATCCCGGCTATGTCGCTACCGCACTGGCTGACGCTGATAGCGCTGACAGTTGCGATGCAGTTCCACCCCGCCAGCGCAATCACTCCAGCAATGGGCAGTTACGCCCATACCGCCTGGAACGGGCAGCGCGGTGCGCCTGCAGACGTGCTGCAATTCACTCAAACCCAGGACGGCTGGTTATGGATCAGCTCACCAAACGGCCTTTATCGTTTCGACGGTCTCGATTTCGAGCGCATGGATAGCGTGCATGGTCATCGCCTGCACACGACCAACACGGTGGGATTGCTGACCACGCGCGACGGCCGGCTATGGGTGGGCGGGCGCTTTGGCGGCATCAGCATGATTGCGGCCGACCATCTTCGTGTGTTTAACGAGGACAGCGGCCTGCCGCGCGGCACGGTTCTGACGATGTCCGAAGGGCCGGATGGCAGCGTCTGGGCGTCCACCAGCACGGGGCTGGGTGTGCTTGAGCCCGGGGCCACGCGTTTCCGCCGCGTAGGCAAGCAGGAAGGCTTGCCGGAGACTTTTACCCAGCAGGTCTTGTTCGGCCGGGACGGCCGTCAATGGGTCTCGCTGAGCGGAGGGATTTACTTCCGTGAGCCCGGCCGCGCACGTTTCCAAAGGGCGTGGCCACATATCAACCTGATGGCGATGGCCGAGGCGCCGGACGGCACGCTGTGGGGCTCGGATGGGATAGACAAGCATTACCGCGTGTTGACCAGCGCGCCGCCCGGCAATCCTGCGCCACGCGCCGAACTGGGCGGCAATGGCGCGATGTTCGACCGTGAAGGCAATATGTGGATCCTGAAGGTGAACGCGGTCGAGCGCCGGCGCGCGCCGTATGTCGGTAAGGCCGCCGACGCGCGCGAGCTCACCAGGGAAAACGGCATGAGCGGCGCGCTGGTGCAAAGCGTGTTCGAGGACCGGGAAGGGAATATCTGGCTCGGCACCTCGGGCGGCCTGGACCGCTTGCGGCGTATCCGGCTCAGCGGTGTCAAGGTTGATCCCGCGTTCGACCACCCCGGCGTGGTTGCCGACGAGCGCGGCGGCGTTCTCATCGGCGATTGGCGGCGGCCGTTGCGCCGCTACGAGGCATCCGGCCGCCAGGAGGCGCTGCAGCCGTCAGGCTTTACCTGCGCCTACCGCGCCGCCGATGGCGCGCTCTGGCTGGCCAACGCCAGCGAGCGCTGGCGGCGCGATGCGTCGGGCGCGTTCACGCGGATACCTCATCCAAAACAGCTGGCTGGCCATGCCGCCCAGGCCATGACCGTCGATGGTCTGGGGCGGATGTGGATCTCGGTCTCGCAGCGGGGCCTGTTTGTCATCGAGGATGGCGTGTGGCGCAAGCATGGCGGCCTGACCGGCATGCCGGATCAGCTCGCACTGTCGCTCGCGACCGACCGCGCGGGACGGATCTGGGCCGGATTCGCGGATAACCAGATCGCGGTGATCGACGGCCAGCGCTTGCAGGTGTTCGGCGCCGCCCAGGGCCTCAGACTGGGCAATGTGCTATCGCTGCTGGCCGATGGCGGCCAGCTGTGGGCAGGCGGGGCAGACGCCCTGGCCCGTTACGACGGGCAGCGCTGGCATGCTGTCACGCTGACTGACCGTCAGTCGCTGCGCGGCGTCTCGGGAATGGTGCGCACCCGAAATGGCGACCTGTGGCTGAACGGTTCGGAGGGCATCACCCGCATCGCCCATGACGAAGTGAACCGGCTGATGCGCGAGCCCGGGCGCGCCGTAGCGTACGAGCGCTTCGACGCGCTCGACGGACTGGTGGGCAGCGCCGAGCAATTGCGCCCGCTGCCCTCCATCGCCCAAGGCACGGACGGCCGGCTGTGGTTCGCCACCGCCAGCGACGTGGCCAATATTGACCCGGCAAGCATCGCCCGCAATCCGCTGGCACCGCCGGTGCAGGTCTTATCGGTGCGCGCGGGTGAGGTCAGGTACGAGCCGCGCCCGGGCTTGCGCCTGCCGGTCGGCCAGCGCGATTTGCGCATCGCCTATACGGCGCTTGGGCTGGCGATCCCTGAGCGTCTGCGTTTCCGCTACAAACTCGAAGGCTTCGACCAGCATTGGCAGGACGCGAGCACCGGGCGTGAAGCGGTCTACACCAACCTGCCGCCCGGCGATTACCGCTTCCGCGCGATCGCCGCCAACGAGGACGGCGTGTGGAACGAAACCGGCGCCACGCTGGAACTGAGTCTGCCGCCGCGGTTTATCGAGACTGGCTGGTTTATCTTGCTGATGGCGCTGGCGGCCTTGGTGCTGATCTGGGCGCTGTATTGGCTGCGGGTACGCCAGCTCACTGCGCGCGTGCAGGAGCGCATGCAGGAGCGCTTGGCCGAACGCGAACGCATCGCCCGTGGCCTGCACGACACTGTGCTGCAGAGCGTACAGGGGCTGATCATGCTGTTCGAGCGGCAAGTGCGCAACCTGCCGATCAGCGCTGCGCAGCGCAGCGAGATCGAACAAACGCTCGACTTCGCGGACGAGTTACTGGCCGAAGGCCGCGACTGCGTGTCGGACCTGCGCCACGACGACATGCCCGGGGACCTTGATCATGCCTTGTGCCAGTATGGCAGCGTATTGCTGCAGCAGCGGTTCAGCAGCCACGTGGCGGGCGGGTCGCGCCCGCTGTGTCCGCGCGTGCGCCAGGAAGTCCGGGCGATTGCGCGCGAAGCGCTGTTCAACGCCGCGCGGCACGCCGAAGCAAAACACGTCGACCTCACCATCGAGTACCGTCCCGATGGCTTCACGCTGCAGGTGCGCGATGATGGCTGCGGCATGCCGGCGGCGTTGCTGGATGGCGGCAAGCCGCGCCACTATGGCATCGTCGGCATGTGTGAACGCGCCAAGGCGGCCGGGGCCAGCTACGTGCTGGATTCCGCCCCGGGACGGGGCACGGTGATGCGGCTGGATATCCCTGCCGAGTTCGCCTATCCGGGCCGCAGTTCGGCAGCCTTGTTCGCCCGCCTGCGCGAGCGCCGCCGCGCCGCCGTCGACGCCGCCTGAACCGCGCTAGCTCGAAAGAGCTAGCGGCGCGGCGCTCTTCGTGACGATGGCGGCCACTCCTCTCCACAGTACGCTATGGCTGGCATGTCAGACATGCCGACTATATCAATTGACAGAGAGGACAAGCATGAGCAACGTTAGCAATCCGGACCAGCGCCGGCGCAATGTATTGAAGAGCGCGGCAACGGCAGCGGCCGGTGCGGCGGCGGCCGGCGTATCGCTGAGCGCCAGCGCGGGCGCGCCGGCAAAACAAACGCGCCAGGTCGCCAGCGTGACCACGCGCGACGGCGTGGAACTGTACTACAAGGACTGGGGCCCGAAGAACGGCCAGCCGGTCGTCTTCAGCCACGGCTGGCCACTGAACTCGGACAGCTGGGAATCGCAGATGATCTTCCTGGCCGACCAGGGCTATCGCTGCATCGCGCACGACCGCCGCGGACATGGCCGCTCCTCCCAGCCGTGGGACGGCAACGACATGGACCATTACGCCGATGACCTGGCGCACGTGATCGAAGCGCTCGATCTGAAGAACGCGGTGCTGGTCGGCTTTTCCACCGGCGGCGGCGAAGTGGCGCGCTACGTCGGCCGTCACGGCACCAGGCGCGTCGCCGGCCTGGCGCTGGTATCGGCCGTGCCGCCGCTGATGCTCAAGACCCCCGACAATCCGGGCGGTTCGCCGCGCGAGGTGTTCGACGGCATCCGTGCCGGCTCGCTGGCCAACCGTTCGCAGCTGTATAAGGATATCGCCGCCGGCCCGTTCTTCGGCTTCAACCGTGCGGGCGCCAAGGTCTCGCAAGGACTGATCGACGCGTGGTGGATGCAGGGCATGATGGCAGGCCACAAGAACACTTTCGATTCGATCAAGGCGTTCTCGGAAACCGACTTTCGCGACGACTTGCGCAAGTTCGACAAGCCGACCCTGATCATTCACGGCGACGACGACCAGATCGTGCCAATCGACGCCTCCGGCCGCGCCGCCGCCGCGATCGTCAAGCATGCCAAACTGCTGGTCTATCCAGGCGCGCCGCACGGCTTGACCGACACCCACAAGGACCGCGTCAACCAGGACCTGCTGGCCTTTATCAAGGGCTGAGGGCGCTCGCGCTAGAGCGAGATGATGCCCCGCTTGACCGCGATAGCGACCGCATGCGTGCGGTCGCGCGCGTCCAGCTTGGCGAGGATGGTGCGCACGTGCGCCTTGACGGTGTCTTCGGCGATGCCCAGGTGCACGCCGATCCGCTTGTTGGAGTTGCCGGCGGCGGCGCTGCGCAACACTTCCCTTTCGCGCTCGCTCAACGACGACTGGCCATAGTGATCGGCCAGCGTGCGCGCGACGTCGGCGGGAATCCAGCGCTGGCCCGCGTGCACCGCCCGGATCGCCTCGATCAAGTCCTTGCGCAGGGTATGCTTCATCAGGAAGCCAACCGCGCCCAGTTCGAACGCGCGGCGCACGTGGTGATCGCCGGCCAGCGTGGTAAGCATGATGACGCGGGCATGGCCGTGCGCGCGGCGCAGCGCCTCCAGCGCATGCAGGCCGCTGGTGCGCGGCATGGCGATGTCCATGATGGTAATGTCCGGCCGCAGGGCCTCGACCGCGTCGACCACGCCTTCGCCGTCTTCCAGTTCGCCGACCAGACGCAGGTCTGGCTGGTTGGCAATCGTGTCGGCCAGTCCGGCCAGGATCAGGGGGTGGTCGTCAACGATGAGGATACGTACGGGCTTGGAACTGCTGGATGTTGCGGTGCTGCTTGACACTGTTGCTCCGGGGGTGGCGGTGGGACGTCTGCCAGTTTAAACGAACTGATCCAAGGTGACAATTTGTACCCCGGTCACCTTTTTACTTCACATCAAGAGCGCCTTTCCAGCAGTGGCGTCGCAACCAGCGAACACCGTTTCCATGGAACAGTTTGTTGTGATGATGCGTGGCCTCCAGGAAGCAGGAAAGGCACGGACCTCAAATAAGCTTCGGTCATACGCACGTGCTGCCTACGCGTTGGCGCTTCGAGAGAAGGCCGACGCCCAAGGCTAACCTTCCAATAGGAAGAATTATTCGATATTCGTCAAACCCGCCCCGTTGCTTGTTAGCATGTCCATTCTTATCACTACCGGCGTTTTTTATCTTGAAATTTCTATACGGTGAAGATGCACATTTCCAGTTCACGCAGGTCAACGATGGTTGTGACGCAACTATTGGTGTTGGAGCCAAAGCCGTCTATCGCCATGCTAAAGCTTACTGGGCAAAGCACCACAAGAATCCATCCAGACGTCTGCTGCAGAGTTATATACGGCGTAATTTGGACGCTCCAATAACGGCCTGGCTGAAGAAGTACGACATCGAAACATCCCCCTTCTCAGAGTCGTTATACACAATGGAGAGAGATGCACTACATCTATTTAAGCAGCTGTACCAAAGCTACGAGGACATGTACGGTTGGGTGAAAACGCATAAGGAACATCCGGAGCTGGCGTTTACCGTTGACGTTCTTATAGAAATAGCAGATTTTTATTGCTTCCATCGAAGCGATCATGAGAAACGTGTTGCTCTCGTAACTAGCTACAGCGCTGACAGCGACAGCCGCACCAGATTCCTGGTTGTCGAGACCAAGCGTCGTGCACTGGGCAAGACTTGGGCCAAACGTGACCTGCCAGTGCTGCTCGATTTTAGAGACTACGGCCCGGACAACCGTCATTGTCAGCTTTGCTCGCGCCTTACTGAACAGGCAGAGGAAATCATCCGAGTCTTCGAAAATCGTCACCAGATCGTCGAGATCACGCCGGAGGCTCAGTTGCTAATGAGCCAAGAGGGGACTCGGTTTCAGACGAAAGGGTTCGCGACGGATTATTGCAGCCTGCATTCACCGACCCTTTCGAATTCCTCCTACCGAAAAGCGATGAGCCGTCTAGACGACTATTTTGCGTTACACCGATTGCTGATTGAATTAAGACAGCGCAATCAGATGCTTGGCGGCGTGCATCCTTTCATTACGCGCCACGCATCTTTCCTACTGACTGAAGCATGCAGCCAGCGGTCGCTGGTGCGGTCCACGACCAAAGCTGTGAAGGAATGGGTAAGCGCCGGCAAGAGCTCAGATGATGGTGCCAGGAGAATGCAGGAAGGTTTGCGAGCAATAGCCCAGTCACTGCGCGCGGATGGACACCCGCTGGCCAAGCTGGCGCTGGCTTATCTCAAGCTGCCAACGGAAGAGTTGGCTGATATCGCACTGGGACTCGGCGTTCTCAGCGCCAAAGAATTGGACTGGATGGGACGGGGGTTCATTACCGATCCGATCACCAGGCTCATGCGCAACAAGAAGGTGGTCGTCTATGAGAACTAAAAGGCCAAGTCCTCCAACTAAGCGAGGCAGTCGCCTGACCGCCGAAAAACTGTTACAGGCGGTCGTTTTTCTGTCGAGCCTACTGAAGGCGCTCCTTTTCTTAACTCATCTTATCCATGAATGGATAGCCGACAGAATGGATCGAATCTAGATGCGTGAGCAGTCCGTTGTGGCCACGCAATACCTGAGTCACCGAAAATCAAGCAAAGAAAAAGCGCTTAGACACATAGCATCTAAGCGCTTAATTCCACTACTAATTTTGGTAGGCCCTCGCGGAGTCGAACCGCGCACCAAAGGATTATGAGTCGTTGATGCAAGGCAGCTATAGACCCGCAATACCCAGCAATTCAACAACTTACGATCCTCTACCCCGCTTTGAACCGCATTAAACCGCTATGCCGTTGACACTTTGTTGACGCTAAGAGAAGAACAGATTGGTTACCGGGATGTGGCGTCCTAGTGCAGCATACGGTTCACGTTTCCGGAATTCATAGCATGAGCCCACTACACCAGCTAACATATCCGCGAACTGCAAGCACAAGCAATCTTTACTGTCCCTAATCACAGTCTCAAGCTGAGTGTTAGCCTGCTGCTCGTATAGCATCATTTCTAGGTAATGATGGAGACTATTTCCATTTTGAACTTTAATGGAGCGAGGGTCGGGTATCAGCGTCACATGCGGATGTTTGGCCATTTCATCCAGTAGCAACAAGCGGATCATGTAATTGTAGAGTTTGTTGCTATCCCGTCTAAAATTTTCAGCAACCTTTTGCTTACTTACGATTATTGCTTTATAGCAAATTTCTGGATGTTTTTCGCTTAGCGCAACGGCGTTTTTTGCAAAAGTCAAACGCGCGTCGTTTGACATCTCCACCCACTTTTTCTCACGCTTAATATCCCACTTCCCATACCGATACAGATCCTTTACCTTGCGGCGAGGCAAATGATCAAGTTCATCAGGAACTAGCAAAGCGGCAATTGTAAGGTAGCGGCTAGACCCGCCCTTCCCATACGGTTGATCGAAGGACCAACCAAGATCGCCACTCTCGTCGACGTAGATTTGCAATGACGCACCCACAAATGAAAATGGCCTCGTGCTTCCACGAGGCCAAGAATTAGGGACAGCCCCTAAGATCGACGCGTTTACAACGCGCTTACGACGCCTTACGGGTATCGCGATTGCCCTAGGATTTACCTGTCAAGGTTAATAATACCCATTAGTGGGTACTTACGTCAATTCCAGTTGTGGAAGACGAGCCTCGAATTAATTGCAACCAATTGATTTTAAAGGAAAAAATAAATTAGTCAAGATGCTCTATTATCGGCACGGCGTATAAAGCTAAGCTTTATACGCCGTGCCGATGGGTTATGTCAACAGCAAAACCGTCTCCGACGGCCCTACCGGGGGTCTCTCGCTTGCGAGGCGGCGGGAGCAGGGGAAGAACTTCCTCCCCTGCCCCTTGCTGGCAAGCGTAGTTCACTACGAAGGCGTCAAGGGGCTTTCGCGGCATATCCTCGCCGATGAACCCGGCTGCGGTATTCCACGTCCCCTTGACCCCTTCTACGTTCAGGAAACTATCGAGCAAGAGCACGCTGAAACACTCAGACATGCACGACAATCTGGGTGTTTCAGCGCCCAGAATGTTCGTTTGCTGGACGGATTGACCCTCTCAGTTTGACCCTCCCTCCAGGTTCTCGCGAACGCCGCGACCCTGTCGTAAGACCCCTCGAATCCCAATTCCTTCAAGTCTTCATGGATCTGTTTCAGCGTACGCCGCTGCTTGCGTGATCGCGCCGCTTCGGTCTTCAAGAGCGCAGAAAGCTGGAACGCGTATTTATCGATGGCGCGGGTAGAGCGCCGTTCTGAGTAGGCCGGTTCAACGGTTTCCGATCGCAGATAGCGTCGGACGGTGTTTCTAGAGATACCTAAACGCCTGGCTATCTCTCTCAAAGGGACCTGGTCGCGAATGTGCCAGCGTCGAATAATGCCTAGTAATGCCACGTCGATCACTCCAATTCCCCACTCAATGTTATGAGCAGGATTGTGTCTTATACGTGGGTCAGTTTCGTGTGCAAATTATGCGGTGAAGTGGGTCAGATTTCGCTGCAAATCAACACCATGACAATGCGATATGCACATTTAGCACCCGAGCACCTGCAAGAGGCGAAGTTTCTAAACCCGCTGGTGAAGAAAGCAGCTTGAACCGTGGCACAAAATGCGGTTGACACTTCGTTGACAGTAGATATGACAAAGGACTTAGGTTTTCACCTAAGTCCTTGTTTTTATTGGTAGGCCCTCGCGGAGTCGAACCGCGCACCAAAGGATTATGAGTCCTCTGCTCTAACCAAGCATGAGCTAAGGGCCCGGAGAACACGGGAGCATATAGGCTCCCCTACCCTCAGTCAAGCCTTAGTTACCTTCCAGGAAACTCTTCAGCTTGTCGGAACGGCTCGGATGACGCAGTTTGCGCAAGGCTTTGGCTTCGATCTGGCGGATGCGCTCGCGCGTCACGTCGAACTGTTTGCCCACCTCTTCCAGCGTGTGGTCGGTCGACATTTCGATGCCGAAGCGCATGCGCAGCACCTTGGCTTCGCGCGGCGTCAGCGAATCGAGCACGTCCTTGACCACGCCGCGCATCGAGGCGTGCAGGGCCGCGTCCGACGGCGCCAGGGTGTTGTTGTCCTCGATGAAGTCGCCCAGATGCGAATCGTCGTCGTCGCCGATCGGCGTCTCCATCGATATCGGTTCCTTGGCGATCTTCATAATCTTGCGGATCTTGTCCTCTGGCATTTCCATCTTGATGGCCAGCGTCGCCGGGTCCGGCTCGGCGCCGGTCTCTTGCAGGATCTGGCGCGAGATGCGGTTCATCTTGTTGATGGTCTCGATCATGTGCACCGGAATACGGATGGTGCGCGCCTGGTCGGCGATCGAGCGCGTGATGGCCTGACGGATCCACCACGTGGCATAGGTCGAGAACTTGTAGCCGCGACGGTATTCGAACTTGTCCACCGCCTTCATCAGGCCGATGTTGCCTTCCTGGATCAGGTCGAGGAATTGCAGGCCGCGGTTGGTGTATTTCTTGGCGATCGAAATCACCAGGCGCAGGTTGGCCTCGGTCATTTCGCGCTTGGCCTTGCGCGCCTTCATTTCACCGGCCGCCATCTGGCGGTTGATGTTGCGCAGGTCCGGCAGCGGCAGCACCACGCGCGCCTGCAGGTCGATCAGGCGCTGTTGCAGCTCCTTGATGGTCGGGATGTTACGGCCCAGAATCGCGCTGTAAGCGTGACCGGCCGCCACTTCACCATCCACCCAGTCCAGATTGGTTTCATTGCCCGGGAAGACCTTGATGAAGTGGGCGCGCGGCATGCCGCACTTGTTGACCGCCACGTCCAGGATTTGCTTCTCGATATGGCGCACTTCGTCCACCTGGCCGCGCAGGGTGTCGCACAGCTTCTCGACCACCTTGGCGGTAAAGCGGATGCCCAGCAGCTCTTGCGAAATCGCTTCCTGCGCTTTCACATAAGCTTTCGAGTTGTAGCCTTCTTTTTCGAAGGCGCGACGCATCTTGTCGAATTGCAGGGAGATGACGTCGAATTTCTCCAGCGAAGCCGCTTTCATGGCTTCCAGCTGTTCGGCCGAGTAGCCCGCCGCAGCGCCCGACGGGCTGGCTTCTTCCTCTTCCTCTTCTTCCTCTTCTTCCTCTTCCTCTTCTTCCTCGTCTTCGTCCGAAGCGGCGGCTGGCGCCGGGGCGGCGGCCTCCTCGTTTTCGTCGACCAGGCCGTCGACGATCTCGTCGATCTTGATTTCGTCGGCGCGGATGCGGTCGGAGGCGGCGATGATTTCGGCAATCGTCACCGGGCAGGCGGAAATCGCCTGGATCATGTCTTTCAGGCCGTCTTCGATGCGCTTGGCGATTTCAATCTCACCCTCGCGGGTCAGCAGCTCGACCGAGCCCATTTCGCGCATATACATGCGGACCGGGTCGGTGGTGCGGCCGAAATCGGAATCGACGGTGGACAGCGCCGCCTCGGCGGCCGCCTCGGCTTCGTCATCGCTGGTGACGGTGGCCACATTGTCGGACAGCAGCAGCGTTTCGGCATCGGGCGCGTGCTCGTAGACGGCAATGCCCATGTCGTTGAAGGTGCCGATGATGCCTTCGATCGCTTCCGGATCGACGATATTGTCCGGCAGGTGGTCATTGATCTCGGCATACGTGAGGAAGCCACGTTCCTTGCCGAACTTGATCAGGGTTTTCAGCTTCTGGCGGCGGCGTTCGAGTTCTTCCTCGGTGGCCTCGGTGTCGGACGAGAACGCGTCCTTGAGCAAAGCCTTTTCCTTGGCCTTGCGGTCCTTGGCCTTGGCCTTGTCGACCGCCTTCAGCTCGGCGCGTTCGACCGCGTTGAGCGCGGCGACTTCGTCGTTCTCTGGCTGGAATTCTTTCGGTTTGCGCCCGCGCCGGCCCGGCACTTTGACCGAAGGCAGCACATAACCCGAGGTATCAATCGCCGCCAGGGCAGCCGCGTCCGTGGTCTGGTTGACCGCTGGCGGTTTGCTGGCTACGCGCGTCTCCGGCTTGTCCGCCGTTTTGGCGGATTTAGCGCTCACTTTAGTCGGCTTTGCAGCCGCTTTGGATTCAGGTTTCTTGATTGGCACAGGCGCTTTCGATTACGGATAAAGTTTCGATCCCTCCGGGATCACTACGTCTTCGAACTTGCCGACTACACAAGTCCGACAATACTACGACTTACTTACACCTGGGTCAGGCCGACCGAGTCTATAGAGAATTCCAAGGAATTCTACTGCATCAGACACGTGCGTGGGGGCAAGAAACCGTGACTAGGTTAGATAGCAAACAGACTCGTTGCTTAACCAAAGCTGGCCCTGGCCGCCGACACCCGTCCTTCCGCGTCGATCAAGAGCCTAACTCACTGAAAACAAACACACTCTGAACAGAAAAACGATGCCAAAAATTACAACACTTAGCGTTTTATTATAGCACGTCACTTTTCAATTTCCAGAGGGAAGACCCGCGCCTCTCCCGCTGGAACAATGACAGAAACATTACACCACAAAACATCCAACAACTTTAACGACCGCCCGGCAGTTCCGCCTGCGCTTCCCGCAGCAGCTGGTCTTGCTGGGCGGTCAACTCGCGGTAGCGCACACCGATCTCGTCGGACGTCAGGCCGGAAGCAAACAGCTGGCTCAGCTCCTGCTTGAGCGCGTCGTGCTTGACCTGGCGGATCGCCGCCCGCAGCACCTGCCGCTCGGTGTCGCGGTCCGATTCCGGTTCCTTGACGATCTCGGCGATGATGTTGTCGTACTCCTCGCCCTGCGACTTCAAATGCTGGGCAAATGCCGCGAAATTACCGCTTTCTCCCAGCATCTGCGCCGAAGCCACCAGTTGCGCCAGCCGCTCGGCCGGCTCCGCGCCAAAGAACTGGAAGGCCGCCAGCGCCGCCGCATCGACATCCAGCGCCAGCGACGGGTGCGCCACCAGCAGACGCACGATCTGCAATTCCAGCCCTTTCGGCTGCGGCCGCCCGCTTTTCGGCGGCGCGATCTTGGCCGGCGCCACCGGCCTGGACAGCTCGAACAGCGACTCGATCTCGTAAGTCGAGGTCATGCTCACCTGCGCCAGCGCATGGACGATTTGCAGGCGCAGCGCGGTCGGCGTCATTGCCTGCAGCATGGGCTTGGCGTCGAACTGGGCGCGCGCCCGGCCTTCCGGACTGCTCATGTCATGCTCGCCCACCGCTTCCTTGATCAGGAATTGCGACAGCGGCATGGCTTCCTGAATCTCCTGCTCGAACGCTTCCTTGCCGTAGGCGCGGACGTAGCTGTCCGGATCGTGCTCGGTCGGCAGGAACAGGAACTTGATGGTCTTGTTGTCCGTGACGTGCGGCAGACAGGCTTCCAGCGCGCGCCGTGCGGCGCGGCGGCCGGCCTTGTCGCCGTCGAAACTGAAGATCACCGTGTCAGTCTGACGCAACAGCTTCTGCACGTGGTTGGTGGTGCAGGCGGTGCCCAGGGTCGCCACTGCTTGCGGGAAACCCATCTGCGCCAGCGCCACCACGTCCATGTAGCCTTCCGTCACCAGCACATAACCCGCATCGCGGATCGCCTGACGTGCCTCAAACAAGCCATACAGCTCGTGACCCTTTGAAAATAAAGGCGTTTCCGGAGAATTCAAGTATTTGGGTTCGCCCTGATCCAGCACCCGGCCGCCGAAGGCGATCACCTGGCCCTTGGTGTTTTTGATCGGGAACATCACGCGCTCGCGGAAGCGATCATAGCGTTTCTTGTTGCCGCCATCCTCGTCCACGCGGTCGATCACCAGGCCGGATTCAGCCAGCACCACGGCGTCGTAGTCCGGAAACACCGAGCGCAGGTTGTCCCAGCCCGGCGGCGCGTAACCGAGACCGAAGCGGGCGGCGATTTCGCCGGTCAGGCCGCGATTTTTCAGGTAGGCGATGGCATTGGGCGCGCTGCGCAGTTGCAGCTTGAAGAAGTCGCTGGCGCGGGTCATGGCGTCGGTCATGGCCATGGTTTGCGCCTGCATCTGCGCGCGTTGCGCCGGCGGAATCTTGTCATCCTGCTCAGGCACCACCATGCCGACGCTTTGCGCCAGCTCTTTAACGGCATCGACAAAGCCCATGCCGGAGTATTCGATCATGAAACCGATCGAGGTGCCATGGGCGCCGCAGCCGAAGCAGTGATAAAACTGCTTGGTCGGGCTGACCGTGAAGCTGGGCGACTTTTCGTTGTGAAACGGGCACAAGCCCATGAAGTTCGCGCCGCCTTTTTTCAGCTGCACATAGCGTCCGACGACGTCGACAATGTCGACGCGATTCAACAAATCGGCGATAAAAGTTTGTGGGATCACTGGGCTGAACGGTCTTGTTGTAGATCAGACTATACCGCCGCAGCCGATGCACTTTGATGCGCATCAAACCGCGGCGGCGGACTTGCTTGACATGCTCAGGCCGCCGGGGACAGCGCTTTTTTCACCAGGGCGGACACCACGGTCATGTCGGCGCGGCCGGCCAGCTTTGGCTTGACGATGCCCATGACCTTGCCCATGTCCTGCGGACCGGCGGCGCCCGAGGCGGCCACGGCGGCCGCGACTTCGGCGGCGATTTCCTCGTCCGACAGGCCGGCCGGCATGTAGGCGCTCAGCACCGCCAGTTCGGCTTTTTCGATATCGGCCAGGTCGGCGCGGCCGCCGGCTTCGAACTGGGTGATGGAATCCTTGCGCTGCTTGATCATTTTTTCCACGATGGCCACGGTCTGGGCGTCGTCCACCTGGATTTGCTCATCCACTTCCTTGCGTTTGATTTCCGCCAGGATCAGACGGATGGTCGCCAGACGGCCGGCTTCCTTGGCGCGCATGGCGGTTTTCATGTCTTCGGTAATTTGGTCTTTCAGGCCCATGGCGTTTCTTTCAGAAAATAGTGGAGTAAAAATGCGAAAACCCGCCGCAGCTAAAGAGCTGGAGCGGGTATCTCTCAGATGCCGCTAAACACAACCGGCAAGGCCAGGTTGTCCTGCGTAAGCGATCTTAGAAGAGTTTTTTCGGCAGCTGTTGGCTGCGGATACGCTTGTAGTGACGCTTAACAGCAGCAGCCAGCTTGCGCTTGCGCTCTGCGGTTGGCTTTTCGTAGAACTCGCGTGCGCGCAGTTCGGTCAGCAGACCGGTTTTTTCGATGGTGCGTTTGAAGCGACGCATTGCGACTTCGAACGGCTCGTTTTCTTTAAGGCGAATAGTGGTCATGTAAAAATTCAAACCGTTGGAGGTTATAGGGAGACAGAGACTATAGCATCTTTTTCCCGAAAATGGAAGCCCGGGGCCGTGGAGCACAGCCTGCCATGCGGCTTTCATAGGAAAAACAACAACGTGCAGACTGCCAGTATATCAAACCGCCTGCCCAGCCGCCACACCGGAGGCCCAGGCCCACTGGAAGTTGTAGCCTCCCAGCCACCCTGTGACGTCGACTGCTTCGCCGATGAAATACAGGCCCGGGACTTTGGCCGCCATCATGGTTTGCTGCGACAGTTCACGGGTGTCGATGCCGCCGCGCGTGACTTCGGCCTTCTTGTAGCCTTCGGAACCGTTGGGCGTCAGGCTCCACTGGTTGATGGCGGCGCCCAGCTTGCGCAGTTGCGCATCCGGCATGTCGGCCAGGCGGGCGTCCAGGGCGAAACCGTGCGCCAGCAGCAAGCCTTCCGCCAGGCGCGCCGGCAGCCATTGCGACAGCACATTGCCCAGCTGCTTCTTGATGGCGTTCTTGCCTTCGATCAGCGTGGCAGCCAGATCCAGCTCCGGCAGCAGATTGATCACAATCGGCGTGCCCGGCTGCCAGTAGGAGGAAATCTGCAGGATCGCCGGGCCGGACAGGCCGCGGTGGGTGAACAGCAAATCCTCGCGGAAGCGCGCACCGCTCGGGTTGCGGCCCTTCAGCGAGCCGGTTTCCACGTCCACTTCCAGCGCGATGCCGGCCATTTCCACGAATGGCTCCCACTGCTGGGGATCGAAAGTCAGCGGCACCAGCGCCGGGCGCGGCTCCACCATGCGCAGGTCGAATTGCCTGGCGATGCGGTAGCCGAAATCGGTGGCGCCGATTTTCGGGATCGACAGGCCGCCGGTGGCGATCACCACGCTGGGCGCCTCGATCGGGCCGCTGTCGGTTTGCAGGATGAAGCCTTCGGCGCCCTGCTCCAGCGATTCGACCTTGCACGGCATGCGCCAATGGACGTCGCCAGCGGCGCACTCGTCTTTCAGCATGTCGATGATCTGCTCGGCGGAGTCGTCGCAGAACAGCTGGCCCTTGTGCTTCTCGTGGTAGCCGATGCGGTGCTTCTTCACCAGCGCGAGGAAATCGGCCGGCGTGTAGCGCGACAGGGCACTCTTGCAGAAGTGCGGATTCTCCGAGAGGAAATTGGCCGGGCCGGCGTTGATGTTGGTGAAGTTGCAGCGGCCGCCGCCCGAGATGCGGATTTTCTCCGCCAGTTTGGCGGCGTGGTCGATCAGCACCACGCGCAGGCCGCGCTGGGCGGCGGTGGCCGCGCACATCATCCCGGCCGCGCCCGCGCCGATTACCGCTACATCAAACTTTGCCATGTTGTTCCCGTTAGTTACTCGCCGCACGTCATTCCGGCGCAGGCCGGAATCCAATTAAGCGTCTGCCTTTCGCGCAATTGGGTCCCGGCCTGCGCCGGGACGACGTAAAAGGGCGAGATTTTACGCTATCGGCTCGCTCACATGCTGGCGCGAGGCCACCGTGCGCGACACCAGCAGGCATTGCGCCACCTGTTCCGCGATCGACGGCGGCACCGGCACCTCGCCTTTCAGCACCGACTGTATCCATGCCGCCGTGGCAGCCGCGCTCTTATCTTCCGGCAGCAGCGGCAACTCGCCCACCAGCGTCTGCTTGGGCACCAGCGTGGTACGCAAGCCGCCATGGAACCAGTCGATCTGCTGCGCCTTGTTGGCGTTGGCCACCGTCTCGCCTTCCGTGCCGCGCATCAGGAAAGCATCGCCGCGCTCGTGCAGGGCGGCGGTGGTGAAATACTCGCCTAGCATCTCCAGATACTCCGGATGCGTGTACGACACCAGCCGCAGCGCCGGCCCGGCAAACGGCTGCATGATCTTGACCAGCGTATGCGTCGAATTGCGCACGCCAAGGATGCGACGCAAGGACAGCATATGCGCCAGCTTGGGCGCCATGGTCTCGATGGGGATGAAGGCCGGCTTGCCCTGCGACATGGCCTCCTCCGCCTCCGAGCGATGGCGCGCCGCCGGCACACCCAGCTCGGCCAGCACCTCCGCCGTCGCCACGCGGCCGACATCGGTCGCCACGCCGTGCACCAGCACCGGCACGCCCTCGCGCGCCAGCAGCAGGGCCAGCAGCGCGGTCAGGTTGGCCATCTTGCGCGCGCCGTTGTAGGTCGGGATCACCACCGGCGCAAACTGGCCGGGCGGCGCGTTGAACGGCTCGAAGCTGGCCTCGGCCGCATCGAGGAAGCCGGCGATCTCCTCCACCGACTCGCCCTTGATGCGCATGGACAGCAAGATGCCGCCCAGCTCCAGGTCGGAGACGCGGCCATCGAGCATGGCTTGATACAGATCGTGGGCGTCGTCGCGCGTCATGCTGCGGGCGCCGTTCTTGCCGCGGCCGATTTCCTTGATGAACCGGGCGGCCGGGAATGGTTCGAATGTGGTCGTCATGGCAGCAGCTTAAACCACTACGGCGCATTTCGGCTACACTATGTGTCCCCCGAAATGAATACCACTGTAGAGATCATGATTTCCCCAGACATTGAAAACGTCAACGTCACCTCGTTTGCGCCCATGCCGTCGCCGGAAGCCTTGCACAGCAAGCTGCCGCTGACCGACCTGGCCTCCGAGACCGTGATGAAGGGCCGCGAAGCCCTGCGCAACATCATCGACCGCAAGGACAAGCGCCTGTTCGTGGTGGTTGGCCCCTGCTCGATCCACGATCCGGTAGCCGGACTGGACTACGCCCGCCGCCTGAAAGCCCTGCAAGCCGAAGTGGCCAACACCATGCTGCTGGTGATGCGCGTGTATTTCGAAAAGCCGCGCACCACCACCGGCTGGAAGGGGTATATCAACGATCCGGACATGGACGACTCCTTCCGCGTCAACGTCGGCATGGAAAAGGCGCGCCAGTTCCTGCTGGACGTGTGCGAACTGGGCCTGCCGACCGCCACCGAAGCGCTGGACCCGATTTCGCCGCAATACCTGGGCGACCTGATCGCCTGGACCGCCATCGGCGCCCGCACCACGGAATCGCAGACCCACCGCGAAATGTCGTCCGGCCTGTCGACCCCGGTCGGCTTCAAGAACGGCACCGACGGCGACATCGGCATTGCCATCAACGCGATTTTGTCGTCGGCCCACCCGCACTCCTTCCTCGGCATCAATGCGCAGGGCAATGTGTCGATCGTGCGCACCCGCGGCAACGCCTATGGCCACGTGGTGCTGCGCGGCGGCGACGGCCGCCCGAACTACGATTCGGTGTCGATCGCGATAGCCGAGCAGTCGCTGGCCAAGGCCAAGCTGCCGGCCAACCTGGTGGTGGACTGCTCGCACGCCAACAGCTACAAGAAGCCTGAGCTGCAACCGCTGGTGATGGCCGACGTCATCCACCAGATCGTGCAGGGCAACAAGTCGCTGGTGGGCGTGATGATCGAGTCCAACATCGTCGGCGGCAACCAGAAGATTCCGGCCGACCTGAGCCAGCTGGTCTACGGCTGCTCGGTCACCGACGGCTGCATCGACTGGGACACCACCGAGAAGATGCTGCGCGATGCGCACCAGCAGCTGAAGAACCGTCCGTAATCAGTAACAGTAGGCCACCATGCTGGTGGCCACGCCAAACTGCCCCGCCAGCGCCGCTTCGGCCGAGCTGGCGGGCGCACTCAGCTCATCCAGGTCGAGATAGACCTTCACGCCCTCCACCTTCACCGAATACCGCCGCGCGTTACTGCAGCGTGGATCCACGCCCCGGCAGTCGAGCACGGCATGCACGCTTTCCTCGCCGGTACGGAACAGGGCCACGCCCGGCAGCTCCTGCCACGCCAGCCCGCGCGGCACGAGGCGCGCGCCACCGTCCAGCGGTACATCCTTCAATTTGCATATCAATTTCCATCGTCTGTTCATGGCTCCCTCCCAGCCATGATCAAGCAAGAGCGATGCCACCGAAATCCTGACCATTTGGCAAAAAGTCGCACCCGCCCAGTGCAGTCCGGCGCGCTGCTGGTGCATGCTTGCACGACATTTCCATTACAATGGCGGATTCCCCTTTTGATTTTTGCTGCTTCCATGATCGTTCTTGGCGTTGAATCCTCCTGCGACGAAACCGGCCTGGCGTTGTACGACACGCAACACGGCCTGCTGTCCCATGCCCTGCACTCGCAGGTGGCCATGCACGAGGAATACGGCGGCGTGGTGCCGGAGCTGGCTTCGCGCGACCACATCCGCCGCGCCATTCCGCTGCTGACGCAAACGCTGGAACAAGCCGGCAAAAAGCCGGAAGAGATCGACGCCATCGCCTACACCCAAGGGCCGGGCCTGGCCGGCGCGCTGCTGGTCGGCTCCTCGGTGGCGTGCAGCCTCGGCCTGGCGCTGGACAAGCCGGTGCTGGGCGTGCACCACCTGGAAGGCCACTTGCTGTCGCCGCTGCTGGCGTCGCAGCCGCCGGAATTCCCCTTCATCGCCCTGCTGGTATCGGGCGGCCACACCCAGCTGATGCGGGTGGACGGCGTCGGCCAGTACACCCTGCTGGGCGAAACGCTGGACGACGCCGCCGGCGAAGCCTTCGACAAATCGGCCAAGCTGCTGGGCCTTGGTTATCCGGGCGGCCCGGCCATCTCGCGCCTGGCCGAATTCGGCGACCCGGACGCCTACCAGCTGCCGCGCCCGATGAAGCACACCAAGGATTTCAACTTCAGCTTCTCCGGCCTGAAAACGGCGGTGCTGACGGTGGTGAAGAACCACGAGGAAAAAGTCATCGCCAATATCTGCGAGCAGGACAAGGCCAACATCGCGCGCGGCTTCGTCGATGCGATTGTGGACGTGCTGACCGCGAAATGCGTGTCCGCGCTCAAGCATACCGGCCTGAAACGGCTGGTGATCGCGGGCGGCGTGGGCGCCAACGCGCAACTGCGGGCGTCGCTGAACGAGGCCGCAGCCAGGAAGAAGTTCAAGGTCTACTACCCGGAACTGGAATTCTGCACCGATAACGGCGCAATGATCGCCTTCGCCGGGGCCATGCGTTTGATGATCAACCCGGACGCCGCTAAAAAGGATTACTCGTTCAACGTGCGGCCGCGCTGGCCGCTGGATGAGCTGCGCGTGATTTAACTCTGCGCGAACGCCATGCCGGCCAGCACGGCCAGGCCGACCAGCGGGATCAGGTATTTGGCCTTGCCACTGCCCAGGCTGACGCCACGGGCGGCAATGCGTTCGCTGCGCAGACGGTGCTCATCGGCCGGCGATTCGTGAGGTACTGCAGTTTTATTATCTTTTTCAGTTACGGTATTCATAACAGCCTCCATGTAAATCGATCATCGTCCTTTCTGGAGGGCAATGCAATTGTTGTGCCAACCAAATAGGCAGAAAGCAGCCTATACAGCTTGATTCTAGGTGCTTTTGTGGCGAAGTAGCCACACGATATAACGCATCAGGCGCCAAAACCGTGCACGCACGCACCGTAACTGGCTTATCGTCCCTTGGCGGCATTGACAGCTTTACGCTGCGCCTGTAGCCGCAACGGCGCCTGTTCGGACATGAAATCAATGAAATGGCGCACCCGCAACGGCATTTGCGTGCGCTGCTGGTAGTACATGAACACGCCGTTGTTGGCGGTGATGGTGGAGGTCAGCAGCGGCACCAGGGCGCCGCTGGCCAGTTCGCGCTCGATCATGAACACCGGCATCTGGCCGATGCCCAGGCCGTTCAGCACCGCCGTCAACTCCCCTTCCACCGTATTGAAACTGGCTACCGCCGGCACGTCCTGGTAGACCGTGGCGCCATCGACATGGAACTCCCATGGCATCAGGCGGCCGGTAGTGGGCCGGCGAAAACCGGTGCAGCGGTGTGCGGCCAGGTCGCTCACCTTTTTCGGCGTGCCGTGCTGCGCCAGGTAGGACGGCGCGGCACAGGTCAGCAGCGTGATCTCGCCCAGCTTGCGCGAGATCAGATTGCGCTCGGGCGGATTGCCGGCGCGGAAGCCGACGTCGATCTTGCTCTCCACCAGATCGGTGAAGTGGTCGTCCAGCTGCACGTCGAAATGGGCGCCGGGATAGCGCTGCTGGAACGCCTGCAACAGCGGCACGAGAATGGCGGTGCCAATCGACATGGGCGCCGCCACGCGGATCAGGCCCTCCACCTCAAGGCGGCTGCTCTGGATTTGCTCCAGCGCCTCGTTCAGCAGGCGCAGGCCGGGATTGGCCAGCTCGAACAGGCGCGTGCCCTCGTCGGTGAGATTCAGGCTGCGCGTCGTGCGGTGGAACAGGCGCACGCCAAGATGTTCCTCCAGCTGCCGCACCGCCTTGCTGACCGCCTGCGGCGTCAGGCCGGCATCCACCGCCGCCTGGCTGAAACTCTTGGCGCGCACCACGCCGATGAACAGACTGATGACCCGGGCTTTATCCATATTATCAACCAATAGATGAAAATCAAACAGCTTTCCTATGGCTAGTGTAACAGGTCGCGGAAGCCTAAACTGGGCTCCATCAACTCACCTCGAAAGGAAGTCATCATGAAAAAAGTATGGTTCATCACCGGTGCATCGCGTGGCTTTGGCGTACTGACGGCGCAGCAAGCGCTGGAGCGCGGCGACTTCGTGGTTGCCACCGCGCGCGATCCGCAAGCCGTGATCGCGGCGCTGGGCGAACATCCCAACCTGCTGGCGCTGCGCCTGGACGTGAAGCTGGAAGCGCAGGCCATCACCGCCGCGCAGCAAGCGGTGGCGCGTTTCGGCCGCATCGACGTATTGGTCAACAACGCCGGCTATGGCCTGCTGGGCGCGGTGGAAGAAGCCAACGCCGAGGAAGTGCGGGCGCTGTACGAAACCAATGTCTTCGGCCTGCTCAACGTCAGCCGCGCCGTGCTGCCCATCATGCGCAAGCAAGGCAGCGGCCACGTCATCAACATCTCCTCGGTGGGCGGCTACTCCTCGTATGCCGGCTGGGGCGTGTACGGCTCGACCAAATTCGCGGTGGAAGGCCTGAGCGAAGCGATGGCGATGGAACTGGAACCGCTGGGCATCAAAGTGACGGTGGTGGAACCGGGCTTCTTCCGCACCGACTTCCTCGACGCCTCCTCGCTGGTGGCCACGCGCGAGCGCATCGATTCCTACGCCGCGACGGTGGGTGCGATGCGCGACTTCGCGGCCGGCGCCAACCATGCGCAGCCGGGCGATCCGCTCAAGCTGGCCGGCGCCCTGCTGCAACTGACCGACAGCGGCACGCCGCCGGTACGCCTGCAACTGGGCTCCGACACTGTGCAACGCGTGCGCGCCAAAAATCAGTTCGTGGAAAAAGAGATGGCCGAATGGCTGGACGTGGCCCTCTCCACCGACCATGACGATGTGTTGAAGAAGGCCGCCTAAAGTTCGGGGTCAGAGCCGACAATCGGACACGAGCCCAGCCGTAGCGAACGCTACGGCTGGGCTCGTGTCCGATTGTCGGCTCTGACCCCGAATAAATCGGCGCGCGGATAGTCCCATGCTGGCACGCCTTGCGGGCATGCGGCTTCCCGCGCGACGGGCAGTGACGTGAAATTCCCGCGCGGCGTGGTGGCGAAGCGGAAGTCCGACAGCACGCCATCGCGCAGAATGGGCATGCGGCCGAAACGCAGCCATGCGTCGACCTGGCAGTTGGCCGCTCTCAGCGCGCGCAGTTCCTGCACGCTGCCGCTCACCATTTGCGTCGGCTCGCGCAAACCGGCGGGACAATCCTCCGCCGCCAGCCAGGCCGGCGCCACGCTGGCAACGCCGCGCCGCAAGCGATACTGCGCGCCATTGCTCTCGATGCTGACATAGGCCCAGCACAAGGGCTGCGACGGGAGCGCCGTCATCGCCACATCCAGCACGCGCGACGCAGGATCGCTGCGCTGCAACTCCGCCGTAATCTGCGCCCTGCCGGCATACGACGCCACGCCCTGCACCGCAATAAAGACGACGCTGACGCCCAGCGCCAGCAGCAGTCCGCCGCGCCCCTGCTCGCCCGCTCGCCGCTGCACCGCGCCGCAAGCCACAGCGATCAGTAGCAGCGCCACAAACGACATCCAGCCCAGATAGCCGCGCGCCGCAAAGAACAGCAGCGCTGCGAACAAAGCCAGCAGCCCGGCCATCCGCAGCCAGCGCCAACGCATAATGAGCGCCATCGGCACGCCTATCGCCACCCAGAACAAGGGCTCGATGATAAACACCATATCGCCATACAGCCAGCGCCCGTCGAAGGGATACCACGGATGCACGCCATACGAATTGGTGAAGTCCATCAGCAAATGCAGCGCCAGGCCCACGCCGATGCTGATCGCAAGCCCCAACCGCGCGGCGCCGCTGGAACGCAGCAGGGTCCGCGCCGCCGGCCAGCATAGGCACAACAAAGCCGCCAGCAACAAAGCCTGCGGCACGGCCCACAACACCGTATGCGTATGTCCGCGATGATTGAGCAGATAACCCAAGGGATCGGGCAATAGCCTGGTCAGGAAAAGATCGAGATCGGGAAAGTTACTGGCCAGCGCGCACGCCGTCAGCAACAGCCGATGCCGCACCCGCTGCGTCAGCGCCTCAGCTTCCACTGGCAAGCTACGATGCACTACCTCGCCAACGCCAAAACCGATAATGCTATGGGTGATGTTATCCATCCGATTCGAACAGCTGCTCCAGCCGCCTTGGATAATGATTGAGAAAATCGCGCGTGACCGCGTAGTGCTCCGTGTCTTCGTACGCCACTTCGCTGATGCCGGTGCCGTCAAACAGCAGGATCTTCGCATTAGGATAGGCCAGCAGAATCGGCGAGTGGGTGGCAATGATGAACTGCGAATCCTGCTTCACCAGCTGATGGATCACGCTCAGCGCGGCCATCTGGCGGTTGGGCGACAGCGCCGCCTCCGGCTCGTCCAGCAGATACAGGCCGTGGCCGCGAAAGGTATTCAGCAGCACCGACATGAACGCTTCGCCATGCGAACGCGCGTGGAAGGAGTCAGGGCGGGAGGCACTGCGCTCGTAGTATTCATCCATCCGCGTAGCGACCGAATGGAAGCTCTCGGCGCGGAAAAAGTAACGGTCGCGCGGCGTCTTGAAACTCTTGGCCAGGCGCAACGAATGAAACAGCGGCGCCTTCTCCTGCGCCGTATTCAGATTGCTGACATTGCGGCTGCCGCCATCGATGCTGAAGCCCATCGCCAGCGCGATTGCCTCCAGCAGCGTCGATTTGCCGGCGCCGTTTTCGCCAACAAAGAAAGTCACGTCAGGATGAAAATCCAGCGACGACAACTCTCGCACCGCCGGCACGCAGTAAGGATGGCGATTCCAATCCACGTCGTCGCCAAACAGCGCCGTGATCCTTTGCAGATACGGCCTGGCCGACAGATCCACTAGCGCTGCACCTCAACGCCGCGCCAGAAGGCCACGTGGTCCTTGATCTGTGCCGCCTTCTCGGAAGGCTCCGGGTAGTACCACGCGGCGTTCTCGTTGATCTTGCCGTTGACGTTGAGCGAGTAGTAGCTGGCCAGGCCTTTCCACGGGCAGCGCGAGGTATGGCTGCTCGCTTGCAGATATTCCCGCTTCACGCTCGACGGCGGGAAGTAGACGTTGTTCTCCACGATTTGCACTTCGTCGTCATTCGCCTGCGCGATGACGGCGCCATTCCAGCTGGCGGTAGGCATGGCCATTCTCCTTTCAGTCGGATCCGCACTCCACGCGATTGCGGCCATTGCGCTTGGCGCGGTACAGCGCATCATCGGCCTGTTTCAGCAGGCCTTCCGCATCGTCGATTTCCATATGATTGAACGATCCCACGCCGATGCTGGCCGTGACCTGGAACGGGCGCGCGCCCGCCGTGTGCAATTGCGCCTCAATCCTGGCGCGCAGGGTTTCGGCCAGCTTGCAAGCGCCTTCCACCGGCGTATTCGGCAGGATCACGCACAGTTCCTCGCCGCCGTAGCGACTCGGCATGTCGATCACGCGCACGTTCTCGCGCAGCAGGCGGCCGACATTGGCCAGCACCTGATCGCCCACCACGTGGCCGTAACCGTCATTGATTTTCTTGAAGTGATCGAGGTCGATCATCAGCGCCGACAGCGGCGCACGGAAACGGCGCGCGCGCGCCACCTCAAACTTCAACCGGTGCAGCAGCGAGCGGCGGTTATGCAGGCCGGTCAGCTCGTCGGTGGTGGCCAGCAGTTCCAGCTCGCGCACCGCCGCCTCCAGATTGCGTTCGTTGGCGCGCAGTTCGATCAGCGCCATCGCCTGGCGCGCCAGCTTGGACAGCATGGTGCGCTTCTCGTCGCTCAAGCGGCCCGGCTTGGTGTCCATCACACACAGCGTGCCGATGGCGTGGCCGTCCGATGAGGTCAGCGCCACGCTGCTGTACATGCGCATATGCGGCTCGCCGACGGTCAGCGCCATGTGGGCGGTGCGCGGGTCCGCGCTCAGGTCGGGGATTTCGGTGACGGCGTCGCCCAGCACCGCCAGCGAGCAATAGCTCTCGCCGCGCGGCAGTTCGCCGATCTGCATGCCGGCGCAGGATTTGATCCAGACGCGCTCGGCGTCGACCAGCGAGATGAAGGCGTACGGTACTTCGCACACCTTGGTCGCCAGCTCGGTCAGGAAACTGAAATCTTCGCAGGCGGGCGTGTCGAGGATGTGATAACGGTGCAGCGCGGCGAGCCGGAATTGGTCAGCCTGCGGACGTGCGGTGAACAGCGTGTGGACTTTTTCTGCGGCCAGCATGGGCCTCCCCGAGTAAAGTGACAAGAATCTTATCTTTTTACCCAAGGAGTTTATCGCAAAACAAGAGCCGGAGCCGCGACTTTTTATGCCTTGGCCATAATCTCGCGCAGGGCGCGCTCGAACACGGCCGCCGGCTGGCCGCCGGAAATCAGGTGGCGCTCGTTGATGATCACGGCCGGCACCGAGTTGATGCCGTGGCGCTGGAAGAACTGCTCTGCCTCGCGCACTTCCGGGCCGTATTCGCCCGAATGCAGCACCTGGCGCGCCGCTTCCTTGTCCAGCCCCACTTCGCCGGCCAGATAGATCAGCACCTCGTGCGCGCTCGGGTCCAGCCCCTGCGTGAAGTACGCCTTGAACAGCGCCTGCTTGAGTTCCTTCTGCTTGCCCTGCAGGCCGGCCCAGTGCAGCAGGCGGTGGGCGTCGAAGGTGTTGTAGATGCGGCCGCGCTTGTCCATGGCGAAATCGAAACCGACTTCGGCGCCGCGCGCGCGTATCATCTCGCGCGCCTGTTGCTGCTGCTCGGCGGTCGAGCCGTATTTCTCGGTCAGGTGCTCGGTGATGTCCTGGCCTTCCGGCGGCATGTTGGCGTTCAGCTCGAAGGGCTGGAAGTGCATGCTCACTTCGGCCTCGTCGCCGATGGCGTCCAGCGCCTTGTTGAGCGAGCTCAGGCCGATGGCGCACCACGGGCACGACACGTCGGACACAAAATCAATTTTCAGGGGAGTTGCCATTTTTCTACTTGCCTTTCGCTTTGCTGCCGATGCGGCTCTCCTTGCCTGCGATCAGGTTGGAGATATTTTTCGAATGACGGAACACCAGCAGCGCGCTCATGACAGCCACGGCGGCCAGTTGCGGCTCCACGCCAAACAATAATCCATAATAGAACGGCGCAAACACCGCCGCCACCAACGCCGCCAGCGACGAGTAACGGAAGGCGAACGCGACCGCCAGCCAGGTCACCAAGGTGGCGACGCCCAGCCAAGGATTCAAGCCCAGCAGCACGCCGGCCGCGGTGGCCACGCCCTTGCCGCCCACAAAGCGGAAGAACACCGGCCACAGGTGGCCGAGGAAGACCGCGATCGCCACCAGCGCGATGGTGGCGTCACCGATATTCAACCGTTCCTGAAAGCGGATCGCCAGCCATACCGCAAGCCAGCCCTTGAGCGCATCGCCGATCAGGGTGGCGATGGCCGCGCCTTTGTTGCCACTTCGCAACACGTTGGTCGCGCCCGGGTTTTTCGAGCCATAGGTGCGGGGATCGGCCAGGCCGAACAACTTGCTGCTGACGACGGCAAACGAGATCGAGCCGATCAGGTAAGCGGCCACGGTCATCCAAACTGTATTCATCTTTTTCCTCTATTTATCGTTCTGTGCCCGCGCGCGGGGCCGCTGAATATACAGCCTTACTCGGCCAGCGCGCAATGCACCGCCTTGGCGTTCAGCAGTTCGGTCAGCACCTGTGGCTTGATGCCCACGAGATAACCGCGCCTGCCGCCATTGATATAAATCGTTTCCAGCGCAAGGATGCTATCCTCCACATACACCGGCATGGTTTTCTTGGTACCGAACGGCGAGGTGCCGCCGATCATGTAGCCGCTGTGGCGCGACGCCACTTCCGGCTTGCACGGTTCGACGGACTTGCAGCCGATGTTGCGGGCCAGATTCTTGGTGGACACCTTGCAATCGCCGTGCATCAGCACAATTAAAGGTTTAGCGGCTTCGTCCTGCATCACCAGCGTCTTGACCACGTGGTGCTCGTCGACGCCCAGTTCGCGCGAGGACACGCCGGTGCCGCCGTGCTCCTCGTAGTCGTAAGGATGCTCGGTGAACGCCACCTTGTGCTTGCGCAGCAGTTGGGTGGCCGGAGTTTCGGAAATATGCTCTTTTTTAGCCATGGTGAGATCGGGGGGAGTTGTCCATTATGCAGCAGGAAATTCGCTTTGCCACTTTCAATGTATGCAATCTTTCCCAGCCTGGGGCGAAATTGTACGACAATCTGGCGCCTCTGACCGAGGCCGAGTACGAAGCGAAAGTCGCATGGACGGCGCAACAGCTCGACGCGCTGGACGCCGACGTGATCGGTTTGCAGGAAATCTTCTCGCTGGCCGCCCTGCGCGACGTGCTGGCCCACAGCCAGCGCTACCGCGACGCCACCCTGGCCGGCTTTGAGCCGCCGCCCGATCCCGTCACCGGCGCGCCTCGCCTGACGCCGGAAGTGGCGCTGATTACGCGCCTGCCGCTGGCCGGGCCGGCGCAAGCCTACATCATGTTCCCCGAAGGCGTGGCCCTGCCCGAAGGCAGCCGCGATGCCGACCGCTTCGCGCGCGCGCCGCTGCATGCGCAAGTGGTGCTGCCCAACGAACAGATTATCGACGTGCTGGTGATCCACCTGAAATCCAAGCGCCCCGACTACCGCAACGGCGACGTCGGCGACGATCCGATGCTGCACGCGCAGGCCAACCTGCGTTCGCTGATCCGGCGCGGCACCGAGGCGGTGGCGTTGCGCGCCCTGCTGAGCGCCATGGACAAGGTGCAGCGCCGCCCCCGCGTGGTGCTGGGCGATTTCAACGATACCGTCGACGCCGTCACCACCACCATCGTCATGGGCGCCGGCGCCGCCTGCGAGCCGGGCGAGGAGCTGCACGGCCAGATGTTCGATTGCCGCCACCTGCAATCCGGCGAGGAGCAGCGCGGCGACGGCGGCTACACCATCACCCACGAAGGCCGTCACGCCACCATCGACCATGTGCTGGTGTCGGAGGAATTCCACCCGGCCTCGCGCCATGTGCTGGGCGAGGTGGTGCAGGTCAGCTACCTGAACCAGCATCTGCAGCCGCAGTTGCCGCAAGCCTCAGACCACGGCCAGGTGCTGGTAAGGCTGCGCTTGCATTAACCGGCTAACCCCGCACACCGCTGCGGCCAGGATCTGACCCCGCAGGGGTCAGACCCTTTCATCCGGGGTCGTTTTTCTGCATTTCAGGCGTGCTTTTGCACCGCCTATCGCATTTCGCTGGCTGTCACTCTTGCAACTGCTTAAAGTGACACCATGCGCAATCCTGACCAGAAGAACGATATGAAACTTGAAACCCTTCCCCCCTACACCCAGCCTACCGTGCGCAACAAACGCTGGCGTAAACCGGTCGCCGCCGCGATCGTGATCGCGCTGGCTGGTGGCGGCTGGGCCGTCCTGCACGGCAAACAGGCCGCCGCGCCCGCGCCCGCGCCCGCCCCGGAGAATGCGGCAGCGGCCAAGGAAAAGAAAGACGTCTTCGAACTGTCGAGCGGCGATGTCGCCGCCGTCGACGCCCGGTCATTGGCGGTCAGCTTGCCCTTATCCGGCTCGCTGGCGCCCCTGAGTTCGGCCACCATCAAGTCCAAGGTCTCGGGCGTGGTGGAGGCCACCACGGTGCAGGAAGGCATGGCGGTCAGCGCCGGCCAGGTGCTGGCCCGCATCGACCAGGCCGACCTGCGCGCGCGCCTGCAACAGCAGCAAGCCATGCTGGATGAGGCGCAGGCCAAGCTGGCCATGGCGACCAAGAACGAAGCCAACAGCCAGGCCCTGCTCAAACAGAAATACATCTCGCAAAACGCCTACGATTCGACCCAGAACACGGTGGACCTGGCGCGCGCGGCGGTGAAGTCGGCGGCGGCCATGGTGGAGATTGCCCGCATCGCCCTCAACGACGGCGTGATCAAGGCGCCGATCAGCGGCGTGATCAGCAAGCGTCACGTGCAGGCCGGCGAGAAGCTGGCGCCGGACATGGCGGTGTACAGCATCGTCAACCTGTCCGAGCTGACGCTGGAAGCGCAGGTGCCGGCGTCCGAAATCCCGCGCGTGAAGGTCGGGCAGGATGTGAAGTTCCGCGTCGACGGCTACGCCCAGCGCGACTTCCACGGCCAGGTGGCGCGCATCAACCCAGCCACCGAAACGGGCTCGCGCTCCATGCTGGTCTATATCTCGGTCAAGAACGACGACAGCGCGCTACGCGCCGGCATGTTCGCCAAGGGCAGCATCGTCACCGACCGCTCGGCGGTGGCGCCCATCGTGCCGTTGGCGGCGCTGCGCAGCGACAAGAACGGCCAGCCCATCGTCTACAAGGTCGATCAGGGCAAGCTGATTTCGCAGCCGGTCAAGCTGGGCCTGCGCAACGAGGACGAAGGCTACGCCGAAGTACTGGACGGCTTGCAGCAAGGCGCGCACGTCATCGTCTCGCGGCTGGACAGCCTGAAGCCCGGCGCGGCGGTCAAGCTGCCGCCGTCGGAGCAGGCCAAGTCTGAAGAACCGGCGAAAGGCTGATCATGTGGATCACTAAAGTCAGTATCCAGAATCCGGTATTCGCCACCATGGTGATGGTGGCGCTGATGGTGCTGGGCCTGTTCTCGTACAAGGGACTGGGCCTGGAAGCCATGCCCAATGTCGATATTCCCGGCGCCATGGTCGAGGTGATGTATCCGGGCGCTTCGCCGGAAGCGGTGGAGAACGATATCACCCGCCCGATCGAGGAAGTGGTCAACACCGTCAGCGGCATCAAGACCCTGCGCGCCAACTCGTGGGAAGGCCGCGCCGGCGTCTACATCGACTTCGAACTGTCGACCGATATGGACCGCGCCATGCAGGACTTGCGCGACAAGGTGGCGCAAGTGCGTCCGCGCTTTCCGCGCGAAGCCAAGGACCCGTTCATCATCCGCTTTGAAGGCGAGAATTCGCGCCCGATCGCGCAGATCGGCCTGACCGCCGGCGAGCATTCGCTGCGCGACCTGTCCACCATGGCCGACCAGATCATCGCCAAGCGCTTCCAGGGCGTGGCCGGCGTCGGCCAGGTGCGCGTCAACGGCATGGCGGCGCGCCAGATCCTGATCCAGCTGCGGCCCAACGACCTGACCGCGCAAGCCGTCGGCGTGGACGAAGTGCTGACCGCGATCCAGAACACCAACACCAACCTGCCGGCCGGCTTCATCGCCTACGGTGCCAGCGAACGGCTGGTGCGGGTGGAAGGCAAGATGAAGGACCCGCGCGACTTCAACAAGATCATCGTGGCCCGCCGCGCCAACGGCCCGGTCTATCTTGAACAGGTGGCGACGGTGGAAGACGGCGCGCAGGAAGAGCTGTCGATCTCGCGCATCAACGGCCAGCGCGCCGTCACCATCGACATCACCAAGGTGCAGGACGCCAACGTGGTGGAGGTGGGCCGACGCATCCAGCAGGTCGCCGCCGAGCTGCAAAAAACCCTGCCGGCCGACATCAAGCTGGAGGTGCTGAACGACGAGTCGCTCAAGGTGCAAAGCCAGCTCGATAACGTCAAGGAGACGATTATCGAAGGCGCGGTGCTGACCATGATCATCGTGTTCTTCTTCCTGCACTCGTGGCGCTCGACCATCATCACCGGCCTGACGCTGCCGATCTCGGTGATGGCCAGCTTCATCGCCATGAAGGCCTTCGGCTTCACGCTCAACTTCCTGACGCTGATGGCGCTGTCGCTGTGCATCGGCCTGCTGATCGACGACGCCATCGTCGTGCGCGAAAACATCGTGCGCCACCTCGGCATGGGCAAGAATCACCGCAAGGCAGCCGAAGACGGCACCAACGAAATCGGCCTGGCGGTGATGGCCACCACCTTCGCGATTGTGGCGGTGTTCATTCCGGTCGCCTTCATGCAGGGCATCATCGGCCGCTTCTTCCTGCAGTTCGGGATTACGGTGGCGGTGGCGGTGCTGGTGTCGCTGTTCGTCAGCTTCACGCTGGACCCGATGCTGTCGTCGGTGTGGCCGGACCCGGTCAAGGACCGCTTCAAATACCTGCCGTGGCTGGGCCGCTTCATGCACTGGCTGGAAGGCGGCGTCGAATGGCTGCACAAGGTGTACGGCAAGGTGCTGGCGCTGGCGCTACGCTGGAAGAAGACCACGCTGGCCGCGGCCTTCGCGCTGTTCGCCGGTTCCATCATGCTGGTGCCGATGATCGGCGGCGAGATGATGCCGGAGCAGGATAACGGCTGGGTCAACTTCCTGATCAAGACGCCGGTCGGCTCCAGCCTGGAGTACACCGACAACAAGATCCATCAAGTCGAAGAAGCGCTGAGGGAATTTCCGGAAATCGCCAACGTCATCACCGTGGTAGGCACCTGGGATGGCCGCAACACCGCGCAGCTGGACATGAAGCTGACCGACCGCAAGCTGCATCCGCGCCGCACGCAGCAGCAGATGGAAGCGGCGATCCGCGCGCGCCTGAACAAGATCGCGGGCATCACGCTGACCGCCGGCATGAAGCCGATCTTCATCGCCATCCTCGGCACCGACGAGGGCAAGCTGGATGACGTGGCGCACCGCCTGATGGACAAGATGCGCAAGATCAAGGGCATCGCCGACCTGGAATACAGCCAGGAAGGCGCCAACCCGTCGACCAACATCAAGATCAACAACGAGCTGGCCAGCGATCTGGGCCTGACCACGCAGCAGATCGGCACCGCCCTGCGTCCTTTCGTGGCGGGCGACACCACCTCGCACTTCCTGGCGTCCGATGGCCAGAACTACGAGGTCAACGTGCAGCTGCCAAAATCCGGCCGTCAGAAAGTGGCCGATCTGGCCGACTTGTCTCTGGCGTCAAGCAAGCTCGGTCCGGATGGCCGTCCGGTGATGGTGCCGCTGCGCCAGGTGGTGGACTTCGTGCCGGCCTTCAGCCCGCAAGTGTTGAAGCGTCAGGCGCTGCAACGCCGGGTGGCGGTGTACGCCAGCACCGAAGGCCGTCCGGGCGGCGACGTCGATGCCGACGTCAAGAAAGCCATGAAGGAAATCGAGCTGCCATCGGGCGTGCGCTTCGACGTCGGCGGCAATGCGCAAAACATGGAAGAGAGTATGAATTCGGCCATGGTGGCGCTGGGCATCGCGGTGATCTTCATCTACCTGGTGCTGGCCTCGCAGTTCGGCAGTTTCCTGCAGCCGATCGCCATCATGATGTCGCTGCCGCTGTCGCTGATCGGCGTGCTGGTGGCGCTGCTGGTGACCCACACCACGCTCAACATCTTCTCGGTGATCGGCTTCATCATGCTGATGGGCCTCGTGACCAAGAATGCCATTCTGCTGGTGGACTTCACCAACCATATGCAGAAGGAAGGCCTGAGCCAGCAGGAGGCCATCATGAGCGCCGGCCAGGTGCGCCTGCGTCCTATTCTGATGACCACCTTGGCCATGGTGTTCGGCATGCTGCCGATGGCGATCGGCCTGGGCGACGGCGGCGAAACGCAGGCGCCGATGGGCCGCGCCGTGATCGGCGGCGTGCTCACCTCAACCCTGCTGACGCTGGTGGTGGTGCCGGTGGCTTACACCTACCTCGACAAGCTCGGCAAACGCTGCACGCGCTGGTTCAAAGGCCAGCATGCCGAAGACGAGCACGCGCTGCACGAGGTGAAAAAGGAAACCGCCGAAGTGGCGTAATCAATCTTCGTCGTCGGCGGCGAGGCCGGATGTTTCGCCCTCGGCGATATCGGCCTCGCTCTCCTGCGCCAGGCCGGGATTGTTTTTCAGCTCGGCCTTGCGCCGGGCTTTCTCTTCCTGCTTTTTCTTCTTTTCCAACTCACGCTGCCGCTTTTCATACGCGAAGTTCGTTTTGGCCATTTGCCACTCCTTCTAAAGAAAGCGTTGCCCTGCCTTCATTATGACGCAAGTTCTTCAACCGCGAGGATGATGTTGCGCATGCAAATGCTTCAAACGTTCTCTTGCGACGTGAGTGTAAATCTGCGTGGTTGAAATATCGGCGTGCCCCAATAGCAATTGCACAACACGCAGATCGGCGCCGTGGTTGAGCAAATGGGTGGCAAACGCATGGCGCAGGGTGTGCGGCGACAGCGGCGCCGTGATGCCGGCCCTGAGAGCATGCTTTTTTATCAAGATCCAGAACATTTGCCGCGTCATGCCGGCGCCGCGGCCGGTGACGAACAAGGCGTCGTCCTGCTGGCCGTTGAGGATGATGCCGCGCGCCTCTTTCAGATAACGCTCGATCCACTGGCGCGCCTGCTGGCCGAACGGCACCAGCCGCGTCTTGGCGCCCTTGCCGGTGACGCGCAGCACGCCGTCGTTCAGGCTCAGCTCCAGCAGCTTCAACTCCACCAGCTCGGACACGCGCAGGCCGCTCGCATACATCAACTCCAGCATGGTGCGCTCGCGCAGGCCGAGCGGTGTATTGACGTCCGGTGCGGCCAGCAAGGCCTCCACCTGCACCTCGCTCAGCGTGTGGACCATGCGCTGCGGCTGCCTGGCCGAGGCCAGCTTCAGACTGGGATCGGCAGCGATGCGATGCTGCCGCAGCAGCATCTGGTAAAAACGCCGTATCACCGACAGCCTGCGGTTGGATGATGTCGGCTTGCCTTGATCGTGGCGGGCGGCGATATAGCTTTCGATATCATGCCCCTGCACCGCCAGCAGGCCGTCCACGTTGCTGCGTTTCTGCTCCAGCCATGACGCGAACAGGCGCATGTCGCGCCGGTAGGCTTCCAGCGTGTTTTTGGACAGCCCGTCCTCCAGCCACAGGCTGTCGCAGAACTCGTCGATCAGAGCAAGGTTGTCTGCTGCCATGCGTATTCGCTTGAACCTTCATGCGCCAGCAGCCAGCGCTTCACGCCCAGCAGGTAGCCGTTCGGATCGTCGCTATTGGAAAAGCCGCCCAGGCCGCCGGCGGCGGTCACCCGGTGGCAAGGCACGACGACCGGGAACCAGTTGGCGCCGCATGCCTGCCCCACCGCGCGCGGCGCCGAGCCGAGGTACTTGGCCAGCTCGCCATAGGTGCGCGTGCTGCCGCGCGGGATCGAGCACAGCGCATCCCATACCTTCTGCTGGAATTCCGTGCCGGCGCGTTTGAGCGGCAGGGTGAATCGATAGTCGGCGTCCTCGCAGTATTTTTCGAGCTGGTAGACGGCCAGCTCGGCGATCGCGTCCTGTGGCGATTTCGCATCAAAATGGGGCGGCAGGTAACTCATTTCGACGATCTCGCCATGGGCCGTCCGCACCCCCAGCTTGCCAAATGGAAGTGTCGCCACAGCGGAAAACAGCTCGCCGCCTTGTTGTATTTTGATCACAGTTGTTTGCACCAAAAAGTTGTCGGTATGCACCAAGATGTTGCATCCGTACTACAGCAAAAAAGACACGCCGGCCGCTATTGTAATTGGCGGGACAAAAAAAAACGCACCGTACGGTGCGTTTTCAAATCCTGCTTCACGTTCCCGGTCGCTTGCCTGGTTCCGTAGCGCGCTTGTGGCGGCCTGCAGACCTATAACAGCGACATTCTGTAAAACGTGTGTCTCCTCAATCTAGTGCCGGTATTGGATTACCGTTTCTATACACACTCCCCACTTACAATTCTTTGCTACCGGGCTGCATATCGTTATGCACGTTTCCCTGAGAGCGACGCCATCATAACGTATCCATTACGTTTTTTCGCAAATTTTTTTCATACTTATTTGGGACCTAAACTTATTTGACGCAGATCAAACAAGTTGTGGTAAGCCTCACCTTTTTGATGGACTTAGTAGTAGTCCTCATTGCCACATTGACTAGCCGAAGTTAAGTTAGCGCTAAGCTGGATTTCCCAGCACCAATAATTCTCAGAGACACACTATGCTGACAAAAATACTCGATCATCTGGAGGAGTGGATCATCACCTTCCTGATGGGCGGCGCGACGCTCATCATCTTCCTGTCCGTGGTCCATCGCTACGGCACCGGCATGCCGATTCCCTACGTTCAGGACTTCCTGCTGTCGCTGCATTTTGAGTGGGCGCAGGAACTGGCCATCATCATGTTCGTGTGGATGGCCAAGTTTGGCGCGGCCTACGGCGTGCGCAAGGGCGTGCACGTCGGCGTGGACGTGCTGGTCAACCGCATGCCGCCGGAATGGCGCCGCTTCACGGTGCTGCTGGCGATCGGCTGCGGCACCCTGTTCACCGGCATCGTCGGCACCCTGGGCCTGACCTTTGTGTGGGAGAACGGCATGCACCACGCGCTCTACACCCTGCTGGGCATGGATGCCTCCGACGTGCCGGAAGGCCCGACCACGCCGGACCTGGAATGGCCAACGTGGTTCATCTACTCGGCCGTGCCGATGGGTTCTTACCTGATGTGCTTCCGCTTCCTGCAAGTGGGCTGGCAATTCCTGCGCCACGGCGAGCTGCCGCATCATGACGAATCCCACGTCGAAGGCCTGGACGACGACGATCACGACGAGCTGTTCGCAACCGCCCCAGCCCACGGAGGTGCACGATGAGCGGCGCAGTGACCATGCAGGGCATCGAGCCCTGGAGCAAAAAGAAAGCCGGCACCATCCTTGGCGTGATTGCCGGCATCCTGCTGGCGGTGTGCATTTTGGGCGGCAAGGTCGGCATCGTGTTCGCGCTGCTGATCCTGCTGATGCTGACCGGCATCCCGGTCTCCATCGCGCTCGGCCTGACGGTGCTGATGTTCATGTACCTGCTGACGCAAGTGCCGGTGGAAGCGGTGGCGCTCAAGCTGTTCAGCGGCATCGAGAAATTCGAGATCATGGCCATCCCGCTGTTTATTTTGGCCGGCAACTTCCTCACCCACGGCGGCGTGGCCAAGCGCATGATCGCCTTTGCCACCAGCCTGATCGGCCATTGGCACGGCGGCCTGGCGCTGGCCGGCATCATCGCCTGCGCCATGTTTGCGCTGGTGTGCGGCTCCTCGGTGGCGACGGTGGTGGCGATCGGCTCCATCATCCTGCCGGCGATGGTCAAGCAGGGCTATCCGAAGCACTTCGGCGCCGGCGTGATCATCACCGCCGGTTCGCTCGGCATCCTGATGCTGCCGTCGATTCCGAAGGTGATCTACGCGATTTCCACCAACACCTCGATCGGCGCGCTGTTCCTGGCCGGCCTGTTCCCCGGCATTCTGCTGACCGTGATGCTGTGCGGGACCACCTGGGTGCTGGCCAAGAAGAACAACTACCCGCGCATGCGCAAGGCGTCGTGGACCCAGCGCTGGACCGCGTTCCGCAAGAGCGTGTGGGGCCTGATGCTGGTGGTGATCATCATCGGCGGCATCACCAAGGGCATCTTCACGCCGACCGAGGCGGCGGCCATGAGCGCGGTGTACGCGTTTGTGATTTCGGTGTTCGTCTACAAGGACATGCCGCTGTCGAAGACGCCGGAAGTGCTGAAGAAATCGGCGGCGCTGTCGGCCATGCTGTTGTACATCATCACCAACGCCGTGCTGTTCTCCTTCCTGATGGCGCACGAGAACATCCCGCAGGCGATGGCGGACTGGATTCTGAACAAGGACCTCGGCCAGGCCGGCTTCCTGTTCTTCACCAACATCCTGCTGCTGTTGGCCGGTAACGTGATGGAACCATCGTCGATCATCCTGGTGATGGCGCCGATCCTGCACCCTGCGGCGATCCGTCTCGGCATCGACGCCGTCCACTTCGGCATCATGATCGATGCGAACATGGAAGTGGGGCTGTGCCACCCGCCGGTGGGCCTCAACCTGTACGTGGCGAGCGGTATTTCGAAGATGAGTATCTCGGAACTGACCGTGGCGGTGATGCCCTGGCTGATTACGATGCTGGTGTTCCTGGTGATCGTGACCTACTGGCCGGGATTGTCGCTCTGGCTGCCCAAGGCAATGGGCTTGATGTAGAAGTAAGAAGCCCCGCTTCCTGAACTGAACCCCGAAAGTTGGACACCAACTTTCGGGGTTTTTCATTGGCGAAGTACACACTGCAGTTCAAGTTGGAAGTTGTTCGGCGTTACCAGGTCGACACCTTGGGCTTTAAGTCTTTAGGGAGACTTTATGGCATAGACGGTGCCATGGCCAAACGCTGGGTTCATTTATATCAGGCCCATGGGGAAGGTGGGCTGGCTAAAAAGTTCACCAGCTTTAGTGCTGAGGTGAACCATTTGCGCATGGAAGTGGCGTATCTAAAAAAGTTACGAGCCTTAGTTCAGCAACAGCGGCCGGTGCGTACAAGCCCGCGCAAAAAGCGCAAGTAGTCGACGAACTAAGGCAACAATTTCCACTGGCTGATTTACTTAAACTGGCTGGTTTGGCCTTGGTACGCCCGAAGAAATATCGTTCCTACAAGGGGGACGTTGGCCAAGCGGCAGATAACCTGTTGCAGCGCCAATTCAAGGCAAAGGCAGCAAATCAGAAATGGGGGGCCGACGTGACTGAGTTTAACGTCGCTGGTGAGAAGCTTTATCTGTCCCCCGTCATGGATCTTTACAACGAGGTCTGACGCAAAGTATGTCGCGTAAGGGGAACTGCCTGGACAATGCGCCAATGGAGAGTTTTTTCGCTGTACTGAAGTCAGAATTCTTCTATTTGAACCAATTTGGCAGCATTGATGAGCTACAAATCGGCCTGAAAAAGTACATCCACTATTACAATCACGACCGCATCAAGCTCAAATTAAAAGGGCTGAGTCCTGTGCAATACAGAACTCAGCCCTTGGCTGCCTAGCAAACTAAACCGTCCAACTATTTGGGGTCAGTTCATTCCGCGGGGCTTTTTTTTACTTGGCTGCTTCTTTATTAATCGCCGAGATCAGGTCCTTGCCGATCCGGCCTTCCATCTGCTGCTGCACCGGCAGCAGCGCCTTGCGCCACTCGGCCTGCTCTTTCACGCTGAGCGTGTAGATCTCGGTCTTGCCGGCCTTCTTGATCGCATCCAGCGCCATGTCGTTGTCGCGTTGCGCAATCGCCTTCTCGAAGGTGGTGGCTTCGCGCATCGCCTTATCCAGCGCGGTGCGGATATCGGCTGGCAGGCCGTCCCAGAACTTCTTGTTGACGATCACCGCATAGCCCAGGTAACCGTGGTTGGACACCGTCACATACTTCTGCACCTCGTGCATCTTCTGGGTGTACATATTCGACGGCGGATTCTCGGTGCCATCCACCACGCCGGTCTGCAGCGCCTGATACACCTCGGAGAAGGCCAGCACCTGCGGATTGGCGCCCAGTGCGCGCATCTGCGCGTCCAGCACCTTGGACGACTGGATGCGCATCTTCAGGCCTTTGAAATCGGCCGGCGCGCGCAGCGGCTTGTTGGCCGACATGACCTTGAAGCCGTTATCCCAGAACGCCAGGCCGGTGATGCCTTTCGGTTCCAGCTTCTTCAACAGCGATTTGCCGATTTCGCCTTCGGTCACGTTGTACAGCGCCGTCTTCGACGGGAAGATGTACGGCAGGTCGAAGGCTTCGAATTCCTTCACGCCCAGCGGGCCGAATTTGGCCAGCGACGGCGCCAGCATCTGCACCGCGCCCAGTTGCAGGGCTTCCAGTTCTTCCTTGTCTTTATACAGTTGGCTGTTCGGGTACACCTCGACCTTTACGCGGCCGTTGGTGGCTTTTTCCGCCAGTTGTTTGAAACGCTCCGCAGCCTGGCCTTTCGGCGTGTCGGTCGCCACTACGTGGCTGAATTTGATGACGATAGGCGCTTGAGCATAGGCGTTGAAGCTCAGGGCGGCGCTCAGGACGAGCAGGCCGGTTTTCAATTTCATGAAGTCTCCTGGTGGGTTTAAAGTTACACTTGTTCTATTCTGAACGATTCTTATAAATAGCCGCAAGGCTGGCAAGTGTGGATAACCACAATGGTCGCCCGGCGCCGGCAAGCTACCCTGATCGCCCATGACATCCGCTCATTCTACAGCGCCCGCAAGCCGCCGCCCTCACGCCAGCACTTCGCTGCGCTGGCTGCTGCCCATTGTGCTGGTGTTGTTTTTCCTGGCGATCCTGATCTGGCTCCCGTGGCAAGCGCGCCAGATGGAGAGCAACGAGCGGCAGGAGCAGCTGATCGCCGATACCCTGTGGGTCGAACAAACCATCCGCTTCCAGCTGGGGCGCGACGAGGAAAGCCTGCGCGCGCTGGGCGTGGAAATCTCCAGCGGCCACCTGACGCCGGCGCAGCTGCACGAACGCATGGCGCGCGTGCTGAAAAACGGCCATGAACTGCTGCGCGTCGTGTGGCTCAAGCCGGACGGGCAACTGGCCGGCAGCAGCGATCCCCTTTCCACGCCGGTGGAATTGTCGGCCGCATCGCAAGCCACCGCCAGCATCACGCGCAAGACGCGCCGCCCCATGTACGCGCAGCCGGAAGCGCAGACGCATATCTCGTCCGCCGCGCCATCCGCGGTGCTGATGGACTACCACGTGCCGCTGTTCCGCGGCGATGAATACCTCGGCGACCTGGTCGCCACCTACCAGACCAGCGCCCTGCTCGACGAAATGGTGCCCTGGTGGTTTGCCCAGGACAACCAGGTGTCGCTGGTGGATCGCGACGACAAGGTGCTGGCGCGGCGCGCTGCGGCCGGCCCCGGGCATGGCGTGTACACCCACAAGCGCGCGCTCGACCTGCCCGGCGCTTCGGTCACGCTGGTGACGGACAGCGTCAAGAGCGAACCGCAGCTGCTGCCCAATCTGCTGGTCGGCTCGGTGATCGTGCTGTCGCTCGGTCTGTTATGGAGCCTGCTGGCGCTGTGGGGCCACATCTCGAAACGCCTGGCGGCGGAAGGCGCGCTGCGCCAGCAGATGTCGTTCCGCACGGCGATGGAAAACTCGCTGGTGACCGGCTTGCGGGCGCGCGATCTGGAAGGCCGCATCACCTATGTGAATCCGGCCTTCTGCCAGATCGTCGGCTATCCGGCCGAGGAAATCGTCGGCAAGCTGCCGCCCATGCCCTACTGGGCGCCGGAAGCGATGGCGGAATACCAGACGCGCTTTGCCTCCGTCCTGGCGGGCAAAGTCACGCCGCAATTCGAAACCTTTTTCCAGCGCCCGGACGGCGAGCGCGTGCCGGTGCTGATCTTCGAAGCGCCGCTGGTGGACAACGACGGCAAGCAGACCGGCTGGATGGGTTCCATCCTCGATATCTCCGACCGCAAGCGCATCGAGGAACTCAATCGCCAGCAGCAGGAAAAGCTGCAGGCATCGGCGCGCATGGCAACCATGGGCGAGCTGGCGTCCATGCTGGCGCATGAACTGAATCAGCCGCTGGCCGCCATCTCCAGCTACACCACCGGCGCGCTGAACGTGATCGAGCGCGACGCGCCCGGCCCGGTCGACTGCACCATCCTCAAACCGGCGCTGGAACAGGCCAGCGCCCAGGCGCAGCGGGCCGGCCAGATTATCCGCAGCGTGCACCAGTTCGTGAAGAAGCGCGAACCGCTGCGGCAGGAAGTGGCCATCGCCGCGCTGCTCGACAGCATCCGCACGCTGATCGAACTGCAGGCGCGCCAGAGCTATGTATCCTTCCGCACGGAGATCCCGGCCGACCTGCCGCCGGTGCGCGCCGACCGCGTGATGATCGAACAGGTGCTGCTCAACCTCACGCGCAACGGCATCGAGGCCATGGCCCAGGTGCCGCCGCAGCGGCGCATCCTGCTGGTGGTGGCGGCTTACGATCCCGCCACGGCGCAGGTCAGCGTGGACGTGATCGACCACGGCCATGGCATCCCGGACGACGTGGCCCAGCGTTTGTTCTCGCCGTTCTTCTCGACCAAGGCCGAAGGCATGGGCATGGGGCTCAACATCTGCCGCACCGCGATTGAATTCCATGGCGGCTCGCTGACCTTCAGCGCCAATCCGCAAGGCGGCACCGTTTTCACCTTCCGGCTGCCTGCCGCGCCGGCAAGCTGAGCCTCCATTCCCGCCGCCACGCGGCCACTGTGGTTTTTTTCGATACTACGCTTATAAAAGTCGCGCTGGTGCCGGCGAGGCCGCCATGCCCCTCAGCAACCATATGTACAATTTCCGCATGGCAACGTCAATCTTTTTCTGCATGTTGCGCCCGTGCCGAATGTGATTAATGGAGATATTTCAGGCGAAATCGCCCCCTAACATGACTTATGCGAATCGCGCATATCGGTATGCGTCAGCGGCATTTGAACTAGGGGAAAAACATGAAGTTACGGAATATGACAGTTGCCAAACGGCTGGGCGTGGGCTTCGGCCTGGTGTCCGCCCTGTTGCTGGTGGTGATTTTGCTGGGGCTGGCCAGCATGCGGCAAATCCAGGCGCGCATGATCGAGATCACCAAGGTGAACGACGTGGAAACCCGGCTGGCGCAGGCCATGGACCTGACTGTCACCGAGCGCGCGCTGGCGCTGCGCAACCTGATCCTGCTCAAGGAAGAGAAGGAAATCCAGATTGAAATCAAGCGCATCGGCGACCAGGAAAAGAAATTTTCCGACGCCGCGAGCGCCATGGCGCGCATGTTCAGCGATGTCAGCCTGACCACCGCCGAAGAGAAAACCCTGCTGGAGCAAATCCGCCAGCAAGCCGAGCTGGCGGCGCCGTTCTACAGGCAGGCGCAGGAACTGGCGCTGGGCCAGCAGCAGGACCAGGCTTACCAGCTGTTGCGCTACAAGTTCCGTCCCGTGCAAAAGAAATGGTGGGAACTGATCCGCGAACTGATCGCGCTGGAAGAAAAGCAGAATACCGAAGCGGTGGCGCAGGCCGAAACGGCGTATGACCAGGCGCGCAACCAGATGCTGATGGTCGGCACCCTGGCGCTGCTGTGCAGCGTGGTGGCGGCCTGGCTGATCACCCGCAGCGTGGTGCGCCAGCTGGGCTGCGAGCCGGAGCAGGCGGCCGCCATTGCGGCCGAAATCGCCGGCGGCAATCTGACCGTGCCCATCCATCCGCGCCGCGGCGACGAGCACAGCCTGCTGTATGCGATGCAGGCCATGCGCGACGGCCTGACCCGCATCGTCGGCCAGGTGTACACCAGCAGCGACACCATCGCCAGCGCCGCCGGCCAGATCGCCAACGGCAACCTCGACCTGTCCTCGCGCACCGAGCAGCAAGCCAGCACGCTGGAGGAAACCGCCTCCTCGATGGAAGAGCTGACCAGCACCGTGCGCCTGAATACCGACCGCGCCCGCCAGGCCAATGGCCTGGCCACCTCGGCCTCCGATGTGGCCGCCAAGGGCGGCGCGGTGGTGGCCCAGGTGGTCGACACCATGGCCGCCATCGACAGCTCGGCCCACAAGATCGTCGACATCATTGCCGTGATCGACAGCATCGCCTTCCAGACCAACATCCTGGCGCTGAACGCGGCGGTGGAAGCGGCCCGGGCCGGCGAACAGGGACGCGGCTTTGCCGTGGTGGCCAGCGAAGTGCGCACCCTGGCCCAGCGCAGCGCCGCCGCGGCCAAGGAAATCAAGGAATTGATCGGCGACTCGGTGGACAAGGTCCAGGCCGGCAACAAGCTGGTCGAGCAGGCCGGCGCCACCATGGAAGAAGTGGTGTCCAGCGTCAAGCGCGTGACCGACATTATGTCGGAAATCATGATGGCCAGCCAGGAACAGTCGGCCGGCATCGAGCAGATCAACGATGCCGTGACCCAGATGGACGACGTCACCCAGCAGAACGCCGCGCTGGTCGAGGAAGCGGCGGCCGCCGCGCAAGCCATGCAGGACCAGGCCAACAGCCTGACCGAGGTGGTCAGCATCTTCCGTCTGGCCAGTGCCGGGCAGCAGGCGCCGGTCGCCAAGGTCACGCCGCTGGGCCGCCACAAGCCGGCCCCGCGCCTGACGCAGGGCACGCCAGCACCGCGCCGCGCGGTGGCGGACGCCTGGGAACACGTTTGAATCGGGAGCACGCATGGGCAGCATAGAAACACTACAGGCCATCCCCCAGGTCTTCTGGCACAGCGGCGCCGTCACGGCCGCCGAGCGCCTGCAACAGCTGGGCCAGCAAGCCGCCACGGTCTGGCTGACCGGGCTCAGCGGAGCAGGCAAATCCACCCTGGCGTACGCGCTGGAACGGCGCCTGTGCAGCGAGGGCCGGCTGGCCTACGTGCTGGACGGCGACAACCTGCGCCACCACCTGAACAGCGACCTCGGCTTCACCAGCAGCGACCGCCGCGAAAACATCCGCCGCAGCGCCGAGGTGGCGCGGCTGCTGAACGACGCCGGCCTGATCGTCATTGGCGCCTTCATCTCGCCGCTGCGCAGCGACCGCGAACTGGCGCGCACCATCATCGGCCCGGAGCACTTCATTGAAACCTACGTCAGCACCCCGTGCGCGGTCTGCGAGGAGCGCGATCCCAAGGGCCTGTACCAGAAAGCCCGGGCCGGCCTGATCCCGGAATTCACCGGCATTTCCGCCCCCTATGAAGTGCCGCTGGAGCCGGCGCTGACGCTGGACACGGAACAGCTGAGCATCGAGCAGGCGTGCACCCGGCTGCTGCAGCACCTGGCGCCGCGCCTGCGCTGAAGCCATGGACTACGATATCTTCAACGGCGACGCCGACGGCCTGTGCGCGCTGCACATGCTGCGCCTGCACGCGCCGGCGCAGCGGGCGCTGATCACCGGCGTCAAGCGCGACATCGCGCTGCTGCGCCACGTGCCCGCCGCGCCCGGCAACGACTTGCTGGTGCTCGACATCTCGGTGGACGCCAACGCCGCCGAGCTGCAGCGCCTGCTGGACGGCGGCGCCAGCGTGACCTGGTTCGACCATCACGCGGCCGACTGCGCGCCGTCCCATCCGCAGTTGCAGCTGCATTGCGACGGCGCCCCCGACGTCTGCACCAGCATCCTGGTGGACCGCCAGCTCGGCGGGCGCTACCGGCCGTGGGCGGTGGCCGCCGCCTTTGGCGACAATCTGGATGCGGCGGCGCAGGCGCTGGCCGCCAGCATCGGCCTGGATGCCAGCCGCACCCGCGCGCTGGCCGAGCTGGGCCAGACGCTCAACTACAACGCCTACGGCGAATCCGAGGCCGACCTGCACATCGCCCCGGCCGCGCTGTACCAGGCGCTGCATGCCTACACCGATCCGTTCGGCTTCATGCAGACCCCGCTGTACCGCGAACTGCACGCGTCCTACCGCGCCGACTGCGCCCGCCTGCAGGCGCTGCAGCCGCACTGGCAGCAGGATGGCAACGCGGTCTACCTGCTGCCGGCAGCCGCCTGGGCGCGGCGCAGCAGCGGCGTGCTGGCCAACCGCCTGGCGACGGCCGCGCCGCAGGCCGCGTTTGCCGTGGTGCTGACCCGCAGCGACGGCGACTATCTGATCAGCGTGCGCTCCGGCCAGCCGCTGGCGCGCAGCGCCTGCACGCTGTGCCAGCAATTCCCCGGCGGCGGCGGACGCAAGGCGGCAGCCGGCATCAACCGGCTGCCGGCGGCCGACCTGCCCGACTTCATCGGCCGCTTTGGCGCCTATTTCGCGCCGCAGGCGCCGCGCCACCATGCCGCCTGATCCCGTCACGCTGCACGCGCCGCCGTCCGCCCGGGCGGCGGCCGCGCCCGTCAGCCTCGCCCTGCTGGCGCTGTTGTTCCTGCGCATCGGCTGCACCAGCGTCGGTGGCTTCATGGCCATGGTCTCGGTCACCCAGCAGGTGCTGTGCGAACGGCGCCGCCTGCTGGCGCCGGCCGAACTGCTGGATGGCCTGGCGCTGGCTTCCGTGCTGCCCGGCCCGGTGGCGGTGAACGTGGCGGCCTACGCCGGCTACCGCCTGCGCGGCGTGGCCGGCGCCGCCATCGCCATCGTCTGCGCCGTGCTGCCGGCCTTTCTGTGCATGGTGGTGCTGGGCACGCTCTACCTGCGCTACGGCAGCATGGACGCGCTGCGGCCGGTGTTCCGCGGCATCGCGCCGGCCATCGTCGCCATCGTGCTGGCGGCCGGCTGGCGCCTGTGGCAAAGCGCCGTGCGCGACCGCCGCCAGGCCGCGCTGGGCGCGGGCGCCGCCGTGGTGATGGTGGCGCTGCCGGGACTGGCCACCACGCTGGCCGTGATGGCCACCGCCGCCGCCATCGGCTACCGCTGCTACGGCGCCGCCGCGGCCGGTACGCCGCCAGCGTCCACCCCGGCCGCACCCTTGCCGCCGGCCGCGCGCCGGCGCTGGCCGCAGCGCCTGGCCGCCCTGCTGGTGCTGCCGCTGGGCGCACTGGCGGTGCTGAGCGCCTCGCCCATCCTGCTGCAATTGCTGGGCGTGTTTTCCAGCATGAGCCTGCTGGCCTTCGGCGGCGGTTATGTCTTCATCCCGCTGCTGCAGCATACCGTGGTCGACGCCTACCACTGGCTGACGCCGCGCGAATTCGTCGACGCCCTGGCCATCACCCAGCTGAGCCCCGGCCCGGCCATGATCAGCTCGGCGCTGGTCGGCCTCAAGGTGGCCGGCCTGGCGGGCGCGGCGGCGGCCAGCACCGGCATGTTCGTGCCCAGCGCGGTGCTGATGATTGCCGCCAGCGGCGCCATGCAGCTGGTGCGCGCCAGCACATCGGTACAGGCCGCGCTGAGCGGCATGCGCGCCGCCCTGGCTGGCATGGTGTTTGCGGCCGCCGTCACCATCGGCGGCGCCCACCCGCTGCAACCGCTGGCGCTGGTCTGGTGCGCCGCGGCCCTGTTTGCATTGTTACGTCTGCGGCTCGATGCCGCCCTCGTTGTGCTGGCCTCCGCGCTGGGCGGCTGGCTGTTTTTCTAAGGAGATAAAGTATGACCCCGAACACCCTTGCTGCGGGCAACCGTCCGCGCCCGGTGATGATGATCCCGCTGCGCCGCTGCGGCAGCCACGCGCTGCGCCTGCGCTTGAACATGGCGCCGCAATTCTATTCGCCGTACCCGCTGCACATCGTCGACTTCATGCCGCTGCTGCCGCTGTATGGCGACCTGCGCGACGACCGCCATTACTTCCGCCTGGTCACCGACCTGTGCGGGCTGCAAGCGGTCAGCATGGTCAAGTGGCCCGGGATGGTGTTCGACCCGGTGGAAATCTTCGAGGCCCTGCGCCACCAGCCGCGCAGCATCCACCGCATCCACTGGGAACTGCTGCTGCGCGCCGCCGAACACCAGGGCGCGCGCGTGGTCATGGACAAGTCGCTCGACAATGTCCATTATGCGGACGAGCTGATGGAGCTGCTGCCCGATATGCTGTTCGTCAACGTGATACGCGACCCGCGCGCCCAGGTGGCGTCCATGAACCGCGCCATCATCCACGACTTCGACACCCGCCTGAACGCGGAAACCTGGCTGGCCGCGCAGCGCGCCGCCGACCACGTGATGCAGCGCTACCCGCAGCGCGTGCTGACCATCCGCTACGAGGACTTCCTGTCGCAGCAGCGCGCCACGCTGGAAGCGCTGTGCAGCTTCCTCGACATCGACTTCCTGCCGCAGATGCTCGACATCGGCGCCTCGCAGGAAGCGCGCCAGATTGCCCAGCTGTCGGCCCTGTGGTCGTCCAACTGCTACCCGCCGATCGTGGCCAATATCGACAAGTTCCGCCAGCAGCTGTCGGCCGACGAGATCAATGTGATTGAAACCCTGACCGGCCACTACATGGACCGCTATGGCTACACCCGTCTGGCCGGCGGCGACGCCGACCTGACGGCCGGGCAGCGCAGCGCGGCCGTGGCGCGCTCGGACGCCGGCCGCGAGCGCGCCTGGCGCGACCTGGAACAGGACAACTTCCGCGACTATGTGTTGCGCCGTTGCCGCGCCGACTACCTGGCCCAGTTGCGCGCCCGCCTGAGCCAGCAAGCCTTGCAGCCGGCCCGCGACAGCGCGCCGGTCACGCTGAGCGAGCTCGATCCCGCCGCCTTCGAAGTCAGCGACTGAACCGGCCGCCGCTATTCCTGTGCCGGACTGCGCTAAAATGCGCTCTGGCGCGGAGTCCTTCCGCGCCGACCCGCCAGGCGGGACCGATATTAACGTTTCGTGCCAGCGGCCCTGCCGGCGGCAACGGTACAGGAGACCAAGCAATGCTGCATATCGTCGACGACGAAGCGGTCGTGCGCGACGCACTGACCTGGCTGGCCACTTCGCGGGCGATTCCGGCGCGCACCTATGAATCGGGCGCGCACTTCCTGGCGCAGGCCGGCAACGGCGCCTTCGACGCCGACGGCGATTGCGTGCTGCTGGACGTGCGCATGCCGGACATGAACGGCGTGGCGGTATTCGACCAGCTGCTGGCGCGCGGCCTGGCGCAGCGCATGCCGGTGATCTTCCTGACCGGCCATGGCGACGTGCCGATGGCGGTGGACACCTTGAAGCGCGGCGCCTTCGACTTCTTCGAGAAACCGTTCAACGACAACCAGCTGATGGACCGCGTGCAGGAAGCGCTGGCCAACTCGCGCCGCGCCAGCGAAAGCGCCGCCGTCCACGCCCGCCTGGCCACCCTCTCGACGCGCGAACGCGAAGTGCTGGACCTGATCCTGGCCGGAAAAATGAACAAAGTCGTGGCCGACCAGCTCGGCATCAGCATGCGCACGGTGGAAGTCCACCGCGCCCACATCTTCGACAAAATGCAGGTCAAGACCGCAGTCGAACTGGCCGGGCTGCTGAAATAACAAAGCAGCAACAAGCTCCGCTGGCTGTGATACATTTGGCAACCAACAGGAGAGTTCATGAGCATTGCGCCGCCGTCAACCCCGTCTGCCGTTCCATCCTTCCGCAACCGTTTCTTCGCCCATCCCGTCATGCGCATGGTGCTCGGCGTGATCGCCGCGCTGGCGCCCGTCCCCATCACCATGATCGTGGCCGAGATCCTCGTCCCCAAGCCTTTGCGCGCTGGCGGCTGGCCGTTCCTGCTGGCCGCGTTGATGAGCATTCTGAGCTACCGCAGGTTCGTGCGCCGCACGGAATCCGCACGCGCGCTGACCGAACTGTCGCTGGCGGGCGCCGCGCGCGAAGCCGGCGGCGGCGTGGCATTGGGCGCTGCGCTCGGCCTGGCCGTGGCAGGCTTGCTGGCGCTGGCGGGCGCGTTCAGGATCACCGGCAGCAACGACTGGAGCATCATGCTGAGAACACTGCCCGAGCAAGCGATGGTGGCGGTGTTCGAAGAACTGATCTTCCGCGCCGTCCTGTTCCGCCTCATCGAACAGCGCTGGGGCACGCGCGCGGGGCTGATCTCGTCGTTCATCCTGTTCGCGGCGGCGCACTTGCCCAATGAAGGCGTGAGCCTGCTGGGCGTGATCATCACCGGCGTGGCTGGCGTCACACTCAGTGCCGCCTACCTGGCCACGCGCCGCCTGTGGCTGCCGATCGGCCTGCACTTCGGCTGGAACTACCTGTTCGACGGCCTGTTTGCCGTCCCGGTGTCCGGCCACGCCGCACGCGGCTGGCTGCAAGTCAGCATGCCCGGCCCCGACTGGCTCAGCGGCGGCCACTACGGCGTAGAAGCCTCCGCCGCCACGCTGCTGGTGTGGGCCGCCGCGCCCCTGCTTCTCCTGCGCCGCGCCCTCCGGAAATAAATCGGATCGGTACGCTGTCACACAGTCTTGCCAGGGTGCCAGCGCTACAGTGAATGCAGCCTTCCGTTGAACACGTTACGCCAAGCTGGAGATAACGAAATGAAGACTGCGCACACTGCCGCCACATTGATCGATCGCGCCGCCGGCGCGCCGGGCCCCGCCGTCCGCTGAGCCGGAGCGCGGTCATGTTCGACCTCGACCTCCCCTGGTGGGAATTCGTCTTGCGCGGCGCCATCGTGTATTGCGCCTTACTGGTACTGGTGCGCATCTCCGGCAAACGCACGGTGGGGCAATTCACGCCCTTCGATCTGCTGGTCGTGATGTTGCTGAGTGAATCCGTCTCCAACTCCCTCTCGGGTGGAGACGATTCGATTACCGGCGGGCTGCTGATCGCCGGCACCCTGGTCGCGTTGAATATCACCATGGCCGCCTTGTCAGCGCACAATCCGAAAATCGCCAGGATGATCGACGGCGAAAGCGTGCTGATCGGCAGGGACGGCAAAATCTTCCACGACATCGCCAAGCGCAACCGGATAGCAGAAAGCGACATCAAGCAAGCGCTGCATGAAGCCGACGTTGAACTCGACGAAGCACGCTGCATCTTTCTCGAAGCCGATGGCACGATCACGGTTCTGAAAAAGACCGATGCGTAGCGTGGGCAAGCATATATCACCCCTTCTGCTGGGCGATCCACTCGTCGACAACCTTTTCCAGCACCGGCAGCGGCACGTTGCCGGTTTCCAGCACGACGTTGTGGAAGCCTTTGATGCTGAACTTTTCGCCCAAGGCTTTCTGCGCCTTGGCGCGCAGGTCGAGGATGCGCATCATGCCGATTTTGTAGGCGCAGGCCTGGCCCGGCATCACCACGTAGCGGTCCACTTCCGCCGGCGGAATGCCATAGTCGATGCCTTGCTGGCGCGTCCACTTCATCGCGTGCAGGCCGGTGTCCACCACCAGGCGGCGCGCGCGGAACAGTTCCGCATCCAGTTGCCCCAGCTTGCCGACGACGTCGTCACCATACCAGCCATTCTCCGCCGCCAGCTGCTCGGCATACAGCGCCCAGCCTTCGCCGTACGCGGAGCCGACGCCAAACACGCGGTCGCGGCGATAGCGCGGCAGGCCGGTGTTCTCCTGCTGCAGCGCGACCTGGAAGTGGTGGCCCGGCACACCCTCGTGATACACCAGCGTGCGCATGCCAACGATGCGGAAATCAGGCCCCGGCATCGGCGCCCAGAAGATGCCCGGACGCGTGCCATCCTTGGCCGGCCCGGTGTAGTGCGCCGCCGCCGTCTTCTCGGTGAAGATCGGTTCGCGCTTCACCACCACCGGCGCTTTCGGCACGATGTCGAACAAGTCTTTCGCGCGCGCCTCGGCATCGCGCAAAATGGCGTCGTAGCGCGCCAGCAGTTGCGGACGCGGATCGGCTTCCTTCGGCTGCTGGTCTTTTTCCAGCCTGGCCATGCGCTCCTTGATGCTGCCCTCGGTGTAGCCGATCGACACCAGCAAGCCGTTCATCTCCTTCTCGATGCGCGCCACTTCCTGCTGGCCCATCTCGTGGATCTGCTGCGGCGTGTAGTCGGTGGAGGTCATCTGGCGCAGCACCACGGCATACGCCTTGTCGCCGTTCGGCAGACGCCATAAGCCGGCGTCGTTATTGGTGCGCGGGAGTTGTTCCTGCAACAGCGCGCGGGCGCTCTGGAACACCGGAATGATGGACTGCCTGACGATGGCGGTGGCATCGGCCGCGAATTTGGCCTGGGCTTCCGCCGGCACATCCTTCACGCTGGCCATGCGCTGCACCAGCGAGGCGACCAGCACATTGCTCTCCGGCGTGCCGTCAAGGAAGCGATCCAGCTGGCCGATGGAGGCCTGGGTGATAAAGGCCGGCATCAGGAAGCCTTTGGCAGCGGCGCCGCGCGCTTGCACAATGCCGGTGTCCATCTTGCCCGCCACCGCCTTCAGGCGCACCAGATAGTTCTCGATATCGCGGCGATTGCGGATCGGGTGCTGCTGCGACAGGAAGTTCACCAGCTGCACATGCAGGCCGGTGAACTGGTTGAAGACGAAGTTATAGTCGCGGTACGGATACGCGTCGACCGTGCCCTGCAAACTCCAGGCGATGGTGGCGGCGCTGGCGCGCTGCTGCGGCGTCAGTCCGGACTGGTCGATCTTCGCCAGTTCCGCCAGCGATTTCTTGGCGGCCGCCACTTCGGCGGCGCGGAACACCACCGTGTTCGGCGTCAGCTTGCGGTCCAGCGCATCCTGCTCTCTGGCGTCGAAGTACTGCTTTTGCGTAGCCTGTTCCGGATCGCTGCGCACCTTGGCGTTGGCGACCTTGTCGGCCCAATCGTCAAAGGATACGGCATGCGCAGCGAGAGTAAGCGATGCGCCGGCCAACAGCGACATGAATCTGGTTGAAGTTTGCATTGAAGGGTCCTTGGTAAGGGAAGAACCCGGCGAGTGTAGCCCACTCAAGCCAGCTTCTCAACCTTGGGCTCATCAAGCTCGGTGCGATTGCGGCCGCCCTGTTTGGCGCGATACAAGGCCTGGTCGGCGCGCGAGAACCAGCGCTCGTAACTGGCGTCGTCCTGACGCACGACGGCCACGCCAAGGCTGATCCGGATCTGGAAATCGACGCCGTCATGCGACACGGGCGCCGCAGCCACTTCATGCCGCAAACGCTCGGCAAACGCATGCGCGCCGCGCATGCCGGTCTCCGGCAGCATGATCAGGAATTCCTCGCCGCCGTAGCGCGCCCCGAGGTCCACCTTGCGCATCACCGACCGCATCACGGCGGCCAGGCAGCGCAAGGCCGCATCGCCGGCCGGATGGCCGTACTGGTCGTTGATCCGCTTGAAGTGGTCGATATCGAGCAGCACCATGGCCGCGCTGTGGCCCGAGCGGCGCGTGCGCTCCCATTCCGCCGCCAGCCGGCTGTCGGCCTCGCGCCGGTTGAGCAAACCGGTCAGCGCATCGGTGGTGGCCAGCTTTTGCAGCTCGGCCAGCAGCATGTCCTGCGACTTCTGCCAGTGCAGGAACAGCTGGTAGCCAAAGAAAGCCATGAACAGCACGATGGCCACAAACACCCAGTAGAAAATCCACATGGTCTGGCGCAGCGCTTCCTGATCCACCTGCGCTTCGGCCAGCGTGAAAGTGGCATAGCCGTAGACCACCACGCCCAGCGCCACCGACGCGAGCAAGCCAAGCAGGGACGTGCGCGAACGCGCCGGCGCGTCGCGCATCAGCTGCGGATGCGCGGCCAGCCAGCGCTCCGTGCGTGGCCACAGCATCGCCATCAATGGCCCGACCACCAGCACGCTTTGCAGGAAAGCGCCCAGCCACCAGCCCTGCCATACGGGCAGCAACGCGGTCCGTTCGTAGTCGTTGGTGTAACTCCAGATCAGCGCCCCGCTGGAACTGAACACGCAGGCCACGAACGACTGCTGCACATAAAACAGCAGCGCATTCAGGCCGCGCAGGTCGCGCCGCATGTCGATCGCCTGGTAGCCGATCACCATCACCGCAAAGCCCAGCGGATTGGCAAGCCCGAACAGCAGCGTCCATGGCAGGGGCATGCCGGCATAAAGCGCCAGCGCCAGGGTGGCGCAGTAGGCGGGAACCGCGCCATACCACCATGCCCACACCCAACCCCACGCACAGGACAAGCAGCAGCAGCCAGCCGCCCAACAGAGCGGCTCTCTGGCGGCGGCCGCCGTTGCGCCACAGGCGCATGAGCGACAGCTCCCGGTATGGCGGCGCTTCCATGTCAGGCTTGGACAAGATCTTCCCCTTGATGTCTTGCCGATTATATACCGTGCTTGTCCTGGACGAAATGGCAGGCCAGTGCCCATTCCACATGCTCGCGCACCAGCGGCGACGGATCGTCGCGCCGCGCCAACAGTGCGGCCACGATGGCCGCATCGCCCCTGGCGCCCGCTGCCGCCGCATTCCCCAGCCCCACGGCGATATTGCGCAGCCAGCGCTCATGGCCGATGCGGCGTATCGGGCTGCCTTCCATATTGCGGTTGAACTGATCCTCAGTCCACGCGAACAACTCCACCATCGAGACATGGCCCAGGCCATGACGCTCGTCGAAGTCCGGCAGCACGGCGCGCTGCGCGAACTTGTTCCATGGGCAGGCAGTCTGGCAATCGTCGCAGCCGTAGATACGGTTGCCGATCAGGGGCCGCAATTCCAGCGGGATGGCGCTTTTCAGTTCGATGGTCAGATAGGAGATGCAGCGCCGCGCATCCAGCTTGCCGGGACCGAGGATGGCTTGCGTCGGGCAAGCCGTGATGCACGCCGAGCACTGTCCGCAATGGGCGCCGGTCGGCTGGTCCACCGGCAGCGGCAGGTCGACCAGGAATTCGCCCATGAAGAACATCGAGCCGGCCGTGCGCGACAGCAGCAAGGTGTGCTTGCCGCGCCAGCCCAGGCCGGCCTTCTCGGCCAGCGGCAGCTCCATCACCGGCGCCGAGTCGGTGAACACGCGGTAGCCGAATTCGCCGATCTGCGCCTTCACCTTGTCGGCCAGCTGCTGCAGGCGCGCGCGCAGCACCTTGTGGTAGTCCCGCCCGCGCGCATAGACCGAGATGACGGCGGCGCCGGGATCGCTCAAACGCGCCCGTTCGCGCTCGCGCCAGTCATGTTCGCCCCCCGTTTCCGCGTCCCTCGGCAAATAGTCCATGCGGGCGCTGACCACGCGGATGGTGCCCGGCACCAGCTCGGCGGGACGGGCGCGCTTCATGCCGTGGGCCGCCATGTAATCCATTTCGCCGTGCATGCCGGCGTCCAGCCAGGCCTGCAGGCCGGCTTCGGCGTGACTGAGGTCGACGTCGGCGATGCGGATTTCGGCAAAGCCCAGCTCCACGCCCCAGCGCTTGATGCTGAGGGCAAGTTCGGCTAAATTGGTTTCATTGAGGGACATCGGCGCAGGCTAAAAGGTACAATGGCTGGCATTCCAACCATACGACATTTTAATTGATGCAGCACTTTACAGCCCATCTCCACGACGAAGAAGGCACGGCGGCCCTTGGCGCGGCGCTGGCGCGCGCCCTCGCGCCCGGCCTGGCGATCCATCTGCACGGCGACCTTGGCGCCGGCAAGACCGCCCTCACCCGCGCCCTGCTGCACGCGGCCGGCCACACCGGCACGGTGAAAAGCCCGACCTACACGCTGTCCGAACCGTACAGCGTGCAGCTCGACGGCCGCGCCGTCAGCGTGATCCATTTCGACCTGTACCGCATGGCCAGCGCCGAGGAATTCCTCGACGCCGGCTTCCGCGAGGACTTCAACGGCGACAACATCTGCATCGTCGAATGGCCGGAAAAGGCCGAAGGCGTGCTGCCGCCGCCGGACCTGAATGTGTTTTTGACTGTGGCCGGCCACGGTCGTGATGTAGAATTGCAGGCGTCCACCGCCCTGGGTAACTCATGCCTTCAACGCCTCAAATTCGCGCCCAATATGTGAGCCGCCGCACGGTCCTGAAGGCCGGCGCCACCCTGCTGCTGTCCGTCACGGTTCCACTGCGCGCCAACGCCGCGCAAATTCTCGCCGTGCGCGTATGGCCGGCGGAAGACTACACCCGCGTCACGCTGGAAAACGATACCGACCTCAAAGCCACCCACTTCATCGTCAAGGACCCGGAGCGCATGGTGGTCGACATCGAAGGCCTGGAGCTGAATCCGACGCTGAAATCGCTGGTGGCCAAGATCCAGTCCAACGACCCATACATCAAGCAGGTGCGCGTGGGCCAGAACCGGCCGAACGTGGTGCGGCTGGTGTTCGACCTGAAAGAGGAAGTCACGCCGCAGGTGTTCACGCTGCCGCCGGCCGGCAACTACAAGCACCGCCTGATCTTCGACCTGTATCCGGTGAAGCAAGTCGATCCGATCGCCGCCATGATCGAAAAGGGCGACTGGTCCGATCCCGCGCCGGCAACGACGCCCACGCCCGCGCCGAAGGACCAGCTGGCGGAGCTCAAGCCCGACCTCAAGGCCGAGCCGCGCGAAGAACTGAAGAACGAACTCAAAACCGCCGAGAAGTTCGACAAAAACGGCAAGCTGGTGCGCATGATCACCATCGCGCTCGATCCCGGCCATGGCGGCGAAGATCCCGGCGCCTCCGGCAAGAACGGCAGCCGCGAAAAAGACATCGTGCTGGCCATCGCCAAGCGCCTGAAGAACAAGCTGGAAGACCTGCCCAATATGCGCGTGATGCTCACGCGCGACGGCGACTACTTCGTGCCGCTCGGCACGCGCGTGGAAAAGGCGCGCAAGGTGCAGGCCGATTTGTTCGTCTCCATCCACGCCGACGCCTTCGTGCAGCCGACCGCGCGCGGCTCGTCGGTGTTCGTGCTGTCGGAAAAAGGCGCCACCTCGTCGGCGGCGCGCTGGCTGGCGGACAAGGAAAACCTGGCCGACACCATCGGCGGCGTCAACGTCAAAAACCACGACAAGCAACTGGCCAGCGTGCTGTTCGATCTCTCCACCACGGCGCAGATCAACGACAGCATGAAGCTGGGCCGCTCCGTGCTGGGTGAAATCGGCGGCATCAACCGCCTGCACAAAGGCTCGGTCGAACAGGCCGGCTTCGCGGTGCTGAAAGCGCCGGACATTCCCTCCATCCTGATCGAGACGGCCTTCATCTCCAATCCGGAGGAAGAGGCCAAGCTGCTCGACGAGGCTTACCAGAACAAGCTGGCCGATGCCATCGTCACCGGCATCCGCCGCTACTTCGCAAAAAATCCACCGCTGGCAAAGAACCGGCTTACCTGAAAGAGTTAAGAGAGAGACATGGCTGTAGTGACGATGACCGAGTACGGCGCGCTGCCCGCCGTCAGCCTGACCGCCGCCGATGGCGCGCAAATCACCGTATCGCTGTTTGGCGCCCACCTGCTGTCGTGGAAGACGGCCGATGGCAAGGAACGTTTATTCGTCAGCGCGCAAACGCCGCTGGACGGCAGCAAGGCCATACGCGGCGGCGTGCCGGTGATCTTCCCGCAGTTTAATGTGCGCGGCCCGGGCCTGCGCCACGGCTTCGCGCGCGTCAGCACCTGGCGGCTGGGCGACAGCGGCGGCGACGGCGGCCGCTCCTTCCTTGAATTCCGCCTGAATCAGCACGACCTGTCGCCGGAGCACGCGGCGGCGTGGCCGCACGCCTTTGCACTGACGCTGCGCTTCACGCTGCATGGCGATGCGCTGGAATTCGACTACACGGTGCACAACAGCGGCCAGCAAGCCTTTCCCTTCGGCGTGGCGCTGCATACCTACTACAACGTCGGCCATCTGGACGCCACCAGCATCAGCGGCCTGCAGCACCAGCAGTACACCGACCATCACCTCAACACGCGGACGCAGGAATATCCGGCGCTGCACTTCACCGAAAAGCACGACCGCCTGTACAAGTCCACGCCGTCGCTGACGCTGAACACGGCCAACGCCACGCTGCGCCTGGAGCAGCAAGGCTTTAGCGAATGGGTGGTGTGGAATCCGGGTGCGGAAGACGCCAAAGCGCTGGTGGATCTGGCGGATGAAGAGTATCTGCGCTTCGTCTGCATCGAACCGGCGCGCATCGACCAGCAGCCGCTGGAAGCGGGCGCCAGCTGGACCGGCCAGCACAAAATCAGCGTTTAATTCGACTCTTTGATGATGCGGCCGGCACTCGGCTGCACCGGCCGCGCATTCAATGGATAGAGACGGCTGAACAGCGCCATCTGCTGCGGCGAGGCCTGCACCGGCTCCTTCATCACGATCCACAGCACGCCTTCCTGGCACGGCGGCGTGGTCATGGAGCCCATGAAGGTGTAGTAATCGCGGCGGCCCGGCAGCAGCTCCATCGGATCGAGCACGGTCGACGGCGCGGCCGTATCGTATTTTTCCAGCGGCAGATTGTTCCACACGGTTTGAATCACCGGCTGCGGCTTGCCGCGCTCCAGCAGCAGCGCCAGCATGGCGATGCGGCCCTCGGCGTCCTTGTGCACCAGGTGCACCACCATTTCGTAGCCCTTGCCGTTGATGCGCTCTTCCGACGGGCGATGGAAGTGGAACTGGATCAGCTCATACATGCGGTTGCCGACGGTGATGAAATTGCCGCCGCCGACCATCACCTGCACCGTCTTGCCGTTGTCCGTCACATTGAACGAGGATGGGTGGTAATCGAAGGCGATCTGCTCCAGCTCCACCTTCATGCCGTCGCGGATATCGATCGGCGACTGGCGGTTGCCGGTGCCGCACTTGGCCCACGCCGGATTGATCTTGCCCCAGTTGGCCGGGCCGCTGTCGCCCTCGTACGACCACACATTGCTGTATACCTTGGGCTTGGCCGCTTCCGCCGCCGCCTTGGCCGCGGCCTCCTTCTTGGCCTTGGCCGCCGCAGCCACCCGCGCCGCCTGATTGGCGCGCATGATGGCCAGGCGTTCCTGGATGCGGGCCGACAAGTCGGCTTCCGCCTGGGTTTCCTTTTCGCGCTCGGTCAGCTTGCGCGTGGACGCGGTTGCACCGGCGGCCGATGGCGAGGCAAGGCCCGCCGCGCCCCCCAGCGCCGATTTCGCGGAAGGCGAAATGAGCGGATCGTTTGCGCCGCTGGCTGCGGTGACAACGCAGCAGCAGGCAATCAGGGGGAGGACGAAAGAGCGCATGGGTATCCAGAAATGACAATTACAGTCTGGTATACGGATGCTTTCGGGAAAAACTTGAGGGTGGCGCGCGGGGAAAATATCAGAACGTCACGCTGCGGCGCCCGCGCAGCGTGACGGCATGCGGGTTGTCAGCGGCTTTGCAGGCGGCGCGAAAGCTTGTACACGCCACCGATGGCCATCGGCACCACGGCCACGCCCACGCCGAACAGCACGATCTCGGTGAGGTGCTCGCGCACGATAGGGATGTTGCCGAAGAAGTAGCCGGCCGTGGTCAGCAGCGCGACCCACAGGATGGCCCCGGTGAAGTTATACAGCTGGAAGCGGGCAAACGTCATGTCCGACACGCCCGCCACGAACGGCGCAAACGTCCGCACCACCGGCACGAAACGCGCCAGCACGATAGTCTTGCCGCCGTGCTTTTCGAAGAAATCGTGGGTTTTCTTGAGGGCTTCCTTGTTGATCCAGCGGTAGTCGTGGGTGAACACCTTCTGCCCCACCTTTTCGCCGATCCAGTAATTACAGGTATTGCCGGTGATGGCGGCGGTGGTCAGCAGGAACATCAGCAGCGGCAGGTTCATCTCGCCCACCGCGCACAGCGCGCCGGCGATGAACAGCAGCGTGTCGCCCGGGAAGAAGAACAGTACGACCAAGCCGGTCTCGGCAAAGATGATGGCAAACAGCACGGCGTAGATCAGCGTTCCGTATTGTTGGATCAGCACTTCCAGTGTTTTGTCGACATGAAGAATCATGTCAAAAAATTGCATAAAATCCATATTCTTCCCATAAAGTGAGCGCCGGAATCATACACCACCTGCGTCCCGGTGGAGGTAGTTTACAATGGTTGGCCCACCCCAGGAGAGTTTGGATGACTTTATCTCGCAGCTTACGTGTTTTATCCCTGCCGGCGCTGGCCCTGAGCCTGGCCGCCCACGCAGCCGACCTGCCGGTGCGCCCCAGCGCCGGCGAGATTGTGAAAACCTCCCAACCGTCCGACTGGCGGCCGCTGGACCCGCAAAATACGCTGTACATGGAGCTGCCGGGCGGTCGCGTGGTGATCGAGCTGGCGCCGGACTTCGCGCCGCTGGCCATCGCCAACATCAAGACGCTGGTGAAGGAACGCTATTTCGACGGGCTGGCGGTGAACCGCTCGCAGGATAACTACGTGGCGCAGTGGGGCGATCCGAACGCGGAAACCAGCCCGAAGTCGCTCGGTTCGGCCAAGGCCAAAGTGCCGGCCGAATTCACGGTGCCGATGTCGAACGACAAGCGCTTCGTGCGGCAAAAAGATTTTGACGGCTACGCGCCGCAGATCGGCCATTCCAACGGCTTCCCGGTGGGGCGCGATCCCAAGGCCGGCACCACCTGGCTGGCGCACTGCTACGGCATGGTGGGCGTGGGCCGCGACAACGACACCGACAGCGGCACCGGTGCCGAGCTGTATGCCGTGAACGGCCACGCGCCGCGCCATCTGGACCGCAACATCACCGTGGTGGGCCGGGTGGTATGGGGCATGCCGCTGCTGGCGACCTTGCCGCGCGGCGGCGAAACCATGGGCTTCTACGGGCCGAAGGAAGCGCGCACGCCGATTATCTCGGTGCGGCTGGCGGCCGATGTGCCGGAGGCGGAACGCAGCCATCTGGAAGTGATGCGCAGCGAGGCGCCGATTTACCAGAAAGTGATCGAAGCCCAGCGCAATCGCGGCGGCCCGTGGAATAAATATGCGGCCAACTACGTAGAACTGTGCAACGCCGCCATCCCGGTGCGGGAAGCGGGCAAGTTATAATCTTGCGATGAACGCTCCAGAACACCGCCCTCCACGCCCGATTCAGGCCCTGCCTGACCAGTTGATCTCCCAAATCGCCGCCGGCGAGGTGGTGGAGCGGCCGTCGGCCGTGGTCAAGGAACTGCTGGAAAACGCGCTGGACGCGGGCGCCACGCAGATCACGGTACGGCTGGAGGAAGGCGGCGTCAAACGCATTTGCATCACCGACAACGGCCGCGGCATCCCGCACGAGCAGATGCCGCTCGCGCTGGCGCGTCACGCCACCTCCAAGATCGCTTCGCTGCACGATCTGGAAAACGTCGGCACGCTGGGCTTCCGCGGCGAGGCGCTGGCCTCGATCGCCTCGGTGGCGCAAGTGACCATCACCTCGCGCACCGCCGACGCGGCCCACGCGTGGGAAATCGAAGGCTCGCACAACGCCACGCCGACGCCGTCCTCCGGCGCGCTGGGCACCACCATCGATGTCAAAGACCTGTACTACAACACGCCGGCGCGCCGCAAGTTCCTGAAATCCGAGCAGACCGAATACGGCCACTGCGCGGAAGTGGTGCGCCGCATCGCGCTGGCGCGGCCGGACGTGTCGTTCTCGCTGACGCACAACGGCCGCACGGTCGAGCACTGGAACACCAGCGAGATCGCCAGGCGCAGCGCGCAAATCCTGGGCGACGGCTTTGCCGAAGCGCGCTTGCGCGTCGACGAAACCGTCGGTCCGCTGCGCCTGCACGGCTACATCGGCCTGCCGACTGCCTCCAAGGCGCGCGCGGACGGCCAGTTCTTCTACGTGAACGGCCGCTTCGTGCGCGACAAGGTACTGGTGCACGCCGTGAAGGCGGCCTATCAGGACGTGCTGCATGGCGACCGCTTCCCGTCGTACGTGCTGTCGCTGGATATGGACCCGGCGCTGGTCGACGTCAACGTACACCCGTCGAAAATCGAAGTGCGCTTCCGCGACGGACGCGCGGTGCACCAGTGCGTATTCCACGCCGTGCAGCGCGCACTGGCGCAGACCTCGGCCACGGCGCACGGCAGCGTACCCTCGCCGCTGCCGGCGGCCGATAGCCTGAACGCCACGCCGGCATGGCGCGGCGAACAAACCTCCTTCGGCTCCCTGCTGGCGCCGGACTACACGCCAACCTTCTCGCCATCGCCATTCGGCTCGCGCAGCGCTGACGGTGGCGCCGACGGCGCGGCGCGCAGCCTCGGCGAGGGCGGCTACAGCGGCGCAGGCATCGATGGCGCCACTCGCGGCTTCGGCGGCGGTGGCTCGGGCGGCTACACCGGTCCGCGCTTCACCGCCGACGGCGGCGTGGCGCAGAGCACAGAACGATACGGTGCCATGTTCCGCGACTCGGACCGCCCTGCGAGCGACCGCGCAGCGGCCGACATGGCCCTGCCGCAGGCCAGCAGCTTCACCGTCTCTGCGGCCGCGATGGCGCAGGAAGAATTCCCGCTCGGCTTCGCACTGGCGCAACTGCACGGCATCTACGTGCTGGCGCAGAACGCCAAGGGACTGGTGCTGGTCGACATGCACGCCGCGCATGAACGCATCCTGTACGAACAACTCAAGAACGCCCTGAACAGCCGCGTAGCCGGCGAAGAAATGCAGGTACAGCCGCTGCTGATCCCGATCACCTTCTACGCGGACGCGGTGGAAGTCGGCACCGCCGAAGAACATCAGGACACCCTGCAGACACTGGGCTTCGACATCGCCGTCCTCTCGCCCACCACGCTGGCGGTACGTTCCGTGCCGGTGCTGCTGAAAAACGCCGACGCTCAGACGCTGGCCCGCGACGTCCTGCGCGACGTGCGCGAATTCGGCGGCTCGCGCGTGCTGATCGAACGCCAGAACGAACTGCTCGGCACCCTGGCCTGCCATACCGCCGTGCGCGCCAACCGCATCCTGTCGCTGCAGGAAATGAACGCCCTGCTGCGCCAGATGGAAAGCACCGAACGCGCCGACCAGTGCAACCACGGCCGCCCGACCTGGGTGCAGGTCGAAATCAACGCCCTCGACAAGCTCTTCCTGCGCGGCCAATAATCATGAGCACCAAACCACTGGCCGTCGCCATCATGGGTCCGACGGCGTCGGGCAAAACCGCCTCCGCGCTGGCCATCGCCGAACGCATCCCGGCCGAAATCATCTCGGTCGATTCCGCGCTGGTGTATCGCGGCATGGATATCGGCACCGCCAAACCGACCAAAGAAGAACTGGCCGCCGTGCCGCACCACCTGATCGACATCATCGATCCGCTGGACTCCTACTCGGTGGCGCAATTTCGCAAGGACACGCTGCGGCTGGTGGATGAAATCAACGCGCGCGGCAAACTGCCGCTGCTGGTAGGCGGCACCATGCTGTACTTTAAAGGGCTGGCCGATGGCCTGGACGACCTGCCCGGGGCCGATCCCGAAGTCCGCGCCGCGCTGGATGAAGAAGCCGCGCGTCTAGGCTGGCCTGCCATGCACGCGCGCCTGGCCGCCGTCGATCCCGACACCGCCGCGCGCCTGGCGCCGGCCGATTCGCAACGCATCCAGCGCGCGCTGGAAATCCACACCCTGAGCGGCAAGCCCATGTCTGAACTGCTGGCCCAGCGCGAGAAAACCGAGCTGCCGTTTGAGCTGCTGTCGTTTGCGCTGGAACCGTCCGACCGCGCCGTGCTGCACAAACGCATTGTGCGCCGCTTCGACCTCATGCTGCAGGAGACGCCGCAAGGTAACCTCATCACCGAAGTGGAGGCGCTGCGCAAGCGCGGCGATTTGCACCTGGGACTACCGTCGATCCGCTGCGTGGGCTATCGCCAGGCATGGGAATACCTCGACGGCACGATCGACTATGCCACCATGCGCGAGACCGGCATCATCGCCACGCGCCAGCTGGCCAAGCGGCAGCTGACGTGGCTGCGTTCCATGCCGGAGCGCGTGGTGCTGGACTGCCTCGGCCCCAACCCGGCCGGCGCCATGCTGGCGCGGATCGCCGAACGGCTGGGCTGATTAATGCTTGGGCGGCTCGCCGCTCATGTGCACCAGCTCCCACAAGTGGCCGTCGAGGTCTTCGTAACCGTGGCCGTACATGAACCCGTGATCCTGCGCATCCTTGTAGGTGCGGCCGCCGGCCTCCACCGCCTTGGCCACCATATCCACCACCGCCTGGCGCGATTCCAGCTGCAGACAGGTCAGCACTTCGGTCGAAGTGCGCGCGTCGCTCACTGGTTTCGGCGTAAATTCCTTGAAGCGGGCCTCGGTCAGGAGCATCACATAAATATTCTCGGACACGATCATGCACGTCGCGGTCTCGTCCGTGTAATGCTGGTTGAAGCTGTAGCCCAGATGCGTGAAAAACTTGATCGACTTTTGCAAGTCGCGCACCGGCAGATTCACAAAAATACTGGTTGCCATATCGTCCCCCGTTAAATTTCCGCTCACACCCCAGAATACCAATATGCCAATGTTTTGACGACCGGGGCACGATTGAGGTCACTTTTTTCAAAAAAGTGGCCAGGCTTCCTTGACAGTACGGGCCTCAGCCCCGATAATGTCGGGCGTTGCAGGTGATATAGCTCAGTTGGTTAGAGCATAGCATTCATAATGCTAGGGTCGGTGGTTCAAGTCCACCTATCACCACCACAGAATTTCATGACAAATGGCCTGACCGGCAACGGAACAGGCCATTTTGTTTCAGCGACAGTTTCGGTGATATAGCTCAGTTGGTTAGAGCATAGCATTCATAATGCTAGGGTCGGTGGTTCAAGTCCACCTATCACCACCAGCATCCGGAAGCCGTAAATCGTGATAAACGATTTACGGCTTTTTCGTTTGCGGTAACGGCAACGTGTCCTTGGGTGTAGTTTTATTGCCAAAGTGATATTTGGTGACATTTTTTTGATTTTTTGACACTAGCATGGGAGGACACTAGGGAGAAAAAATCATGCGCAGACATGCTGTTACTATGCTCGTCATAGCCGGGATCGGCTTGCTCAGCGGTTGTGCCGCCCAAATGTCCAAGTCGATCGGTCAACGGGTCGAAGTGTCGGAACAATGCCGGCAAGTACAAGAAGATCCCCTGCCGAACGCAGCGCCCAGCAATATCCTCTCTGCGCACTTGGGGAATTTTGGCACCTGTGATGTATGGCTCGATAAAAAGAATCTGCACTACGAATTCCTGCCCTTGTGCGCGTTTGCGCAAATCCAGGCCAAGTATGACTTTGAATTTTCCACCCCAGAGGCTCAAGCACACAGGGATAAAGTGCTTGCGGCGTTTCGGCAAGTCGCCACGCAATTGCAAAGCTTAAGAACTCAGGTCGATGCGAAAAAAACCGCGCTGGAAACAAGCCTTAGCAGCCCACAAGAGCAGCGTCTGCTCGCCGTAGCAAAGGCCGTCGATCAAATCGACCCTGCGGCGATCCGCAAGGAACTGAACGAACTGAGAAATAGCATCAACGAAGTACGCCGGTTGCTGCATGCAGGACGTCAACTGATCAGCCAACAGATGGCCATCGAACTTGCTGCATGGGATACCAACTTCCGCGCCACGCTCGATCAATTCGACCGCTTGCTGGCGGGCGACTACCGGCTCGTCTTCAGCGACACGCTACGCAATGAGGTGGTTGTCCACGTTGCCCGGCGCAGCCTGGACCTGTTACACAGCGCACTGCGTCCGGCCGACGCCATCATCAACAAGCTTGACCAACAAGGCTATGGCGTCATCAGTGTCAGCTACATGGCTTTCGGTCCAGATATCCAGAAGAGCGTCAACGAGGCCAAGGTAAAGATCGAGGGCATTTATCAGGAACGGCTGAAAAAGACCAACTCGGACAAACCGGAATACATGCGACAGTTTATGCGGGAGATGCGGCGTGCTGCCTGCGGCAATCTTCAGCAAGGCACGCAATTCTCCATGCTGACCGAGATCGTCGATACCTTGTTCATCACGGACATCAAGGACGACGAGTCGAACAAAACCATCATCAAAGACAAACCGGCAGGCTACGATGTGACGGGGCCGGCTCACGGCTCCCACGAGTTGTCCGGCAGCTTTAGCGCCTCCTATGCGTTAATGGCAGAAGGGCAAAAACCTCCCCCGCTCGTCGCGCTGAAAGTATCCCTTGCCAACGAATGGGCCGCGCGCCAGATGCTGCTGGTCGAAAAAATGGAAGCAAGGGTCAAGGCCAGCACACGCCAGCCCGAAAAAGATAAAGACGGGACAATACCTCCCCCGGAAATCATTTTCCCTACACTGGAGCAAGTCGATGAGGCCATGGTGATGCGGATTGCGGACGCGGCCAGCGCCAAGGTCATCGACGACGTCACGCGCAGCGCACCCTCACTGCTCGTGAGTCAAAGAGGTGTCGCGGGTGACGACCTTCGGGACGCAATTGCGAACAACATCAACGTCTCCGCCGCCGCGTATGCCGTCAGCCAGGCCTCGGCGACGCTAAATGCAAACTTCAACATCAATAACAGCAATAACTTCAATCCTACCAACACCGTCGCGCCAGTGATCAATGTCGCCCCGTATCCGGCCGGCGGCGGAAATGGCGGCGCCTCCTCCCCCACTCCGGATGCCGCCACCTCTTTTTGCGCCAGCAGCTACTTCGCCGCCCGCAACGCTGCATGCCTCCGTGATGGCCGCGACTACGTGGTGACCTTCGCGCCCAGCAAATCCTTCGGCAGCAACAGCTGCAGCAGCCAGACAATCGACACCGAATTGAAACTACTCGCAGCCGCTGCGGCCGACTATGCTGAAAGAATCGGCGCGCGTTTTAACGCCTCGATCACCGGCTATGCTTCGCCACCTGCCGCCGCATCTTCCAACTGCATCGCCAGGATTGCGCCACGTTGCACCTACGTCAACCAAATTCATGATGCCGTCAAAATCGAGGGCTGTCCCGCCGCGTCCGCAAAAGACAGCGGTAATCGCCTGCTCTCTGCAGCAAGGGCGGCAGTTGCAGCCCAAACCCTGGAAAACACCGCTCCCGGGCTGATCCTGGTTAATGCGCTGTCGGCACAAGGTGCCTACAGCGCCTATGGCGTGGCAAACGAAAACCTCGATATCGATCGGACTGTGGTCGTCCGCCTGCAGACCGTCCGTTAGGCGGGCGGTTTGCTCGTAGGTTTTTTTCCACAAGTCGTATAGAAAATTTGCGTCGGCCTATACGATGTCGGCATACCAGCGCGTCCAAATAACCACCACCTTGCCCATTTCCACCTTTACCACATAGGCAAAAAACCTTTGTTCATAGACAAATCCCCCCTCCATTCGGCCATTTACCGCTCTACCGCACCGCAATAAACGTTTTCCAAGCGTGTTGCTCAGGCTAAGCGAAGTGTTTAGTCTTGCTTCTGACAGGTCGTCAGACAACCTGCACCATCCCAGAACTAATCACTGAGGAAGACATGAAAAAGAAAATAATGGAGACCTTGGTTCCGCTCGCGCTGGCGGCCATGTACGCACCTGTGGCAATGGCCCAGGACGGCACCACCAAGGAAGCACCACCCCCGCCAGCGGCTACCGACGATCCCGGCACCACCACCATCGTGGTGACCGGTTTCCGCTCCAGCCTGCAAAAGGCCCTGAATCTCAAGCAGCAGGCCATCGGCGTGCGCGATTCCATCGTGGCGGAAGATATCGGCAAGTTCCCCGAGGCGAACGTGGCCGAATCGCTGCAGCGCGTGCCGGGCGTGATCCTGAACCGCGACGAATCCTCCGGCGAAGGCCAGCGCATCTCGATCCGCGGCCTGCCGACCGAATATTCGGTCACTACCCTGAACGGCGCGCCGGTCAACACCACTTCCACCGCCACCATCGGCTCGGCCGCGCGCGGTTTCAACTACGACGTGTTCGCCTCCGAACTGTTCGGCCGGGTGGACTTCTACAAATCGCCATTGGCCGAGCTGACCGAAGGCGGCCTGGGCGGTGTGGTCGACCTGCAGACGCCGCGCCCGTTCGACAATCCGAAGCGCACCGTCCGCTACGGCCTGACCGACACCTATAACACCGCTTCCAAGCACAATGACCCGAACGGCTTCGTGCTGTACTCAAACACCTGGGACAACCTCGGCTTCCTGATCGGCGCCTCGCATTCGGGCAACGTCAACACCCGTTCCGGCTTTGAGGCGACCGGCGGCTACAACAGCTCCGCCAACGGCAGCTCCAGCCCGGTCAAGGGTAACTTCGCGCTGTCGCTGGACTTCGACAGCCCGCTGGCCAACCTGGGCAGTTACACCCGCGCCCAGGTGGCAAACGCCTTCCTGCCGCGCATCTACCGCTTCTACGGCTCGGAAAACGAACGTACGCGTGACGGCCTGGTGTCGTCGGTGCAGTGGAAAACGCCCACCCTGAACGTCAGCTTCGACACCATGTATTCCAAGCTGGAGAACACCCGCAAGGAGCAGCTGTTCGGCATCCTGATCCGCAGTACCGCCACCACCAACCGCAATGCGCCGGTGGGCGCTTCCGGCAACAACGGCCTGATTCCGCTGAATGTGAAGATCGATCCGGCCACCAACCTGCTGACCGGCACCTTCGGCAACACCACCTACAACGCCGGCGCCGGCTACACCAAGGATGAAACCCAGTTCGGCTACGGCGCCCTGAACGCCAGCTGGAAGGCCAGCCCGCGCCTGACCCTGAGCGGCCAGGCCAGCCTGAATCAGAGCACCGCCATCAGCGCCACCGGCCAGCTGTCCGGCTACATCTATGGCGCCACCTCCACCATCGATTACGGCGACGACCACGTCTATCCATCGATCTCCTCGCCGACCAGTTACACCGATCCAAACAGCTGGAGCGGTTTCACCATCAGCAGCGGCCGCACCAAGGAAACCGACAAGGGCAAGCAGGTGCGCGTGGCCTCCGATTACGACTACGATCTGCCCGGCGGCTGGACCGGCCACCTCAAGACCGGCCTGTCATACGTCGCTACCATCAAGGGCGTGGACAAGCGCAACGGTACCGCACTGGCCACGGCCAAGTTGAACAGCATCGGCGCGGCCGGCCTGCGCAGCGCCATGACTTCGCAACTGCCGATCGATCACCTGGATTTCGGCGCCGGCTGGCCGCACAGCTGGGCGACTTGGAACAGCAGCTACTTCTATTCGCAGTTCGATCCCAACACCTATAACCCGGATTCGACCTTTACGCCATCGCAAAGCTTTGCGGCGGAAGAGGATGTGAAAACGGCCTTCGCACAATCCGACTTCAAGGGCGAGATCGCCGGCCACGAGTTGCGCATCAATGCCGGCGTGCGTTTCTCCAAGACCGAGACCAAGATCGACAACTTCAAGCAGAAGGGCACCAGTCTGACCTACTCGCCGAATCACGAGGAAGGCTCGTACAGCAATGTGCTGCCAGCCATCAGCAGCGCCTTCGACGTGACGGACAACCTGATGTGGCGGGCTTCGTGGGGCAAGACCATCACCCGCGCCTCGCTGTCCATCATCGCCGCGCAGACGGTGATCCCGAACCAGTTCGACACCACCGCCACCTCGGGCAATCCCGGCCTGCGTCCGCAGCAGTCGAAGAACCTGGACACCAGCCTGGAATGGTACTTCCAGCCCGGCAGCATGCTGTCCGCCGCGCTGTTCCAGAAGAAGCTGACCGACGCCACCGTCGCCAACACCCGCGTGGTGACCTTCGGTTCCCTCGGCCTGCCGGATACGGCACTTGGCCCGCTGTTCCAGGACGCGAACGGCCACGTCGATCCTAATCTGGCGATGACGCTGAAGACCTACACCAACGCCGGCGAGCAAACGCTGAAAGGCTACGAGCTGGCTTACCAGCAGGCCTTCAGCTTCCTGCCGGCGCCATGGAACGGTCTCGGTGCGCTGGCCAGCTACACCCACATCAATCCCTTCAACAGCGTCCCTTGGGTAACCAATGCGGGCAGGGTGATCGATGTGAACTCGGTGCCGAAGTACGCTTACAGCACCACGGTCTACTTCGAGCAGGGTCCATGGGCGGCGCGCATGTCCTACAACTACAAGGACAAATCGCTGCATCCAGACAGCCCGCGCAACCTCGGCGATGATCTGATCCGCTGGCGCGCAGGCCGCGGCTACCTGGACGCCAACATCAGCTACAAGATCAGCGACAAGCTGGAACTGCGTCTGGATGCGCTTAACCTGAGCAACACGCTGGCGTATGATTACTTCGAAGACGCCAGCGGCAAATACGGCAGTGGCAAGAAGACCCGCATGGACTATGCGAAGTATGATGGCCGCACCATCAAAATCGGCCTGAGGGGGAAACTCTAAACCATGATGAAACGACTCTACGCCGCCGGCTTGCTGGCGGCTAGCCTGGCCGGCTGCGCTTCGGCGCCGCCGGCAGTCGACACCTCCGAACAGGAGGTGGTCGGCATTATGAATAAGGTGAACAACTATTGGCAGCAACGCGAGCCGGCGCAGAAATGGGCGTTCTGGGATATCGCCGCTTATCATACGGGTAATATCGAGGCTTACCGCATCACCGGCAACAAGGCGTGGCTGAAGTATTCGCAGGACTGGGCGGCTTACAACGACTGGCAAGGCGCCAGGTCCACCGATAAAAACAAATGGAAGTACCAGTACGGCGAGACCGACGAGCATGTGCTGTTCGGCGACTGGCAAATCTGCTTCCAGACCTATGCCGATCTGTATCAGCTGGAGCGCGATCCGAAAAAAATCGCCCGCGCGCGCGAGGTGATGGAGTACCAGATGAGTACTCCGAACAAGGATTACTGGTGGTGGTCCGACGGCTTGTACATGGTGATGCCGGTGATGACCAAGATGTACAAGGTCACGGGCAATAAGCAGTACCTCTCCAAGCTGTACGAATACTTCGACTATTCCAACAGCATCATGTGGGACAAGGACGCGCAGCTATACTACCGCGATGCACGCTACGTCTATCCAAAACATCAAAGCGTCAACGGCAAGAAGGACTTCTGGTCGCGCGGCGACGGCTGGGTGTTCGCAGGCCTGGCCAAGGTGCTGCAAGACCTGCCGCTGGACGATCCGCACCGCACCGATTTCCTCGTCAAATACCAGCAAATGGCACAGGCTTTGAAGAAGGCGCAAACGGAGGACGGCTACTGGACCCGCAGCCTGCTCGATCCGCAGCACGCGCCGGGACCGGAAACCAGCGGCACCGCCTTCTTCGTCTATGGCTACCTATGGGGCATCAATAACGGCTTGCTGGACCGCGCGGAATATCTGCCGGTAGTGCGCAAAGGCTGGCGTTACCTGAGCCAGACCGCGCTGCAACCGGACGGCAAGATCGGCTACGTGCAGCCCATCGGCGATCGCGCCATACCGGGACAGGTGGTGGACCAGAATTCGACCACGGCGTTCGGTGTCGGCGCCTACCTGCTGGCGTCCGCGGAAATGGTGCGCCTGCTGCGTCAATAACAACGGAGACTGAATGGAACGACGACACTTTATCCGCACCATCGCCGCCGGCGCCGCAGCCGGCGGCATCGCAACCGCGAGTGCTGCAAACGCCGCCGCCTCGACGGCAGCCGGCGCCGCCGCCACGGCGACCGCCGCAGGCGCAGGCGCTGCTGCCAGCGGCGCCGAAGCCCGTGCCCTGCTGGCCGCGCTGGCGCAAAAAATGTCCGAGCCGGTGCTGACCAACATGGCCGCCGGCACGCTGAAAAAGAACTTCGCCCTCGAAATCAGCCCCACCTGGGATGGCCGCGACAAAGGCGTGAGCTACCTCGAATGCTTCGGCCGCCTGATCGCCGGCATCGCCCCCTGGCTGGCCCTGCCCGACGACGGCACGCCGGAAGGCCGTACCCGCAAGCGCCTGCACCAACTCGCCCTGCAAAGCTATACCAACTCTGTCGACCCGGCCAGCCCGGACTACCTGCTGTGGAAAGGCCCCGGCCAAACGCTGGTCGATTCGGCCTACTTCACCAACGCCCTGATGCGCGCACCGCAAGCGCTGTGGGAACCACTGGACGCTAAAACCAAACAGCGCATCATCGCCGAAATCAAATCCCTGCGCCGCATCGAACCGCCCTACATCAACTGGATGCTGTTCGCCGCCATGAACGAAGCTTGGCTGATGTCCATCGGCGAAGAGTTCGACCCGATGCGCATGAACGTCGCCATCCGCAAAATCAACGAATGGTATGTCGGCGACGGCTGGATCAAGGACGGTGAAGCCTTCCACTTCGACTACTACAACGCCTTCGTCATGCACCCGATGCTGGTCGAAATACTCGACGTGCTGGACGCGAAAAAAGGCGCTTTCTGGAACGGCAAACCGGAAGAGCTGCGCGCGCAAGCCATCAAACGCATGCAGCGCTACGGCGAACATCTGGAACGCTTCATCTCCACCGATGGCAGCTTCCCGCCCATCGGCCGCTCGCTCACCTACCGCACCGCCGCCTTCCAGCCACTGGCCCTGCTGGCCCTGCGCAAGCAACTGCCACAAAGCCTGCCCGAAGGCCAGATCCGCGCCGCCATGCACGCCGTGCACAAAGCCGTGTGGAACGCACCGTCCAACTTCACCAAAGACGGCTACCTGACCATCGGCTTCGTCGGCCACCAGCCGGAGCTGGGCGATTGGTACTCCAACAACGGCAGCATGTACATCGCCTCCGCCAGCCTGCTGCCGCTTGGCCTCGCGGCCAGCGACAGCTACTGGACCGCGCCAGCGCAAGACTGGACCCAGAAAAAAGCCTTTGCCGGCGCCCGATTCCCTAAAGACTACCCAGTGAACTACTAATGACCATCAAATCCATATCCCGCCGCCGCATGCTGCGCGGCGCAGCCGCAGCAACCGCCGCTGGCAGCATCGGCAGCCTGATGCTGCCCCTGTCGGCACAAGCTGCCACGCGCTTCACCATCAGCGATACCGACTTCCTGCTGGACGGCCAGCGCCTGCAAATCCGCTGCGGCGAAATGCACTTCGCCCGCGTGCCGCGCGAGTACTGGCAACACCGCCTGAAAGCCATCAAGGCCATGGGCCTGAACACAGTCTGCGCCTATCTGTTCTGGAACTACCACGAGTGGCGCGAAGGCCGCTTCGACTGGCAGGGCCAGCGCGACGCCGCCGAATTCTGCAAGCTCGCGCAGCAGGAAGGCCTGTGGGTCATCCTGCGTCCCGGCCCGTATGCGTGCGCCGAATGGGAAATGGGCGGCCTGCCATGGTGGCTGTTGAAGCAGCCCGGCGACGCCTTCCTGCGCACCAGCGATCCCAACTTCGTCAAACCGGCCAGCCGCTACATGAAGGAAGTCGGCCGCGTGCTCGGTCCCATGCAGATCACTCATGGCGGCCCTATCCTGATGGTGCAGGTCGAGAACGAGTACGGCTTCTTCGGCGAAGACCTCGACTACATGCGCGGCATGCGCCAGATGCTGATTGACGCCGGTTTCGACGTACCTCTGTTCCAGTGCAACCCGACCAATGCGGTGGTCAAGTCGCACATCGACGGCTTGTTCAACGTTGCCAATTTCGGCAGCGACCCGATGACCGGCTTCAAGGCGCTGGACCAGGTACAGAAAGGCCCGCGCATGTGCGGCGAGTATTACTCCGGCTGGTTCGACACCTGGGGCGCGCCGCACCGCCGTGGCTCCGCCGCCGGCGCAGTGGCCGACATCCAGACCATGTTGAAGGCCAATGGCTCGTTCAGTCTTTATATGGCCCACGGCGGCACCAGCTTCGGCCTGTGGGGCGGCTGCGACCGTCCGTTCCGTCCCGACACCAGCAGCTACGATTACGATGCGCCGATCAGCGAAGCCGGATGGACCGGCGAAAAATTCGCCGCCTATCGCGACGGCATCAAGCCCTTCCTGCAAGCCGGCGAAACGCTGCCGCCAGCGCCCGCGCCGAATCCGCTGATCGCCATCAAGCCGTTCGCGCTGAAAGAATCCTGCGCCGTGGCTGACGCGCTGCCGGCGCAGGCCATTCGCGCCGTGTCGCCGCAGCCGATCGAAAAATATGACATCAGCCGCGGTGTGGTTTGCTATCGCGTCACGCTGCCAGCCGGTCCGGCCGGCACGCTGGAAGCGGCCAAGGTACGCGACCTCGCGTGGGTCAGCCTGGACGGCAAACAAATCGGCACCATGGATACGCGCCATCGCCGCTTCAGTGTCGACATCCCGGCACGCAGCAAGCCGGCGACACTGGAAATCCTGCTGTACACCATCGCCCGCGTCAACTTCGGCGTCGAAATTCACGACCGCAAAGGCCTGCACGGGCCGGTGCGCTTCAACGGCCAGCCGCTGGAAAACTGGGAAATCCGCGCCATCGACTTTGACGCCGACGGCGTGCTGCCTCCGCTGACGTGGAAGACCGGCCGCACACAAGGCGCCGCCTTCTGGCGCGGCGGCTTCGACGCCGCGCAGACCGGCGACACCTTCCTCGACATGTCCGGCTGGGGCCAGGGTATCGTCTGGATCAACGGCCGCTGCCTCGGGCGCTACTGGAGCATCGGGCCGACGCAAACCATGTACCTGCCCGGCCCCTGGATCAAGCAAGGCCGCAACGAAGTGGTGGTGCTGGACCTGACCGGCCCGCGTTCCGCGCGCATCGAAGGCGTGAAAGCACCGATCCTCGACAAGCTGCGTCCGGAGCTGGACCTCGCCCGTCCGCCAAGCAAAGTGAAGCCGGCGCTGGAAGGCGTGAAGCCGGCCCACGAAGGCGAATTCGCACAAGGCCCGGCAGTGCAGGACGTCCACTTCGCGCAGCCGGTAAAAGGCCGCCAGTTCTGCCTTGAATCGCTGGACGCCTTCGACGGCAAGCAGTACGCCGCCGTGGCCGAACTGGCGCTGCTGGGGACCGATGGCAAACCGCTCAACCAGTCCAACTGGACCATCGCCTACGTCAGCAGCGAGGAGTTCACCAAGGAAGACGGCGGCGCGCTCAACGCCATCAACGGCCAGGCTTCGGACTTCTGGCACACCGCCTATAGCGGCAAGGCGGCGATGGCGCCGGGCAGCAAGCACCCGCACCGCCTGATCATCGACCTTGGCAAGGACGATGTGGTGGCCGGCATGCGCTACACGCCACGCCAGGGCCCGGACGGCGTCACCGGCCGCATCAGGCACTACCGCGCTTACGTCGGCGAGCGGCTGGTGAAGGGCTAAACCTCACTCTTGCGCCCAGCCGCTATCTGACGATACTGGCTGGGCGTGAGGCCGGTGGTGGCCTTGAACTGGCGGGTGAAGGCGGAGTGATCGCCGTAGCCGCAGGCCTGGGCGATTTCGGCCACGCTGGCATCGCCGCTCAGCATGCGCGAGGCGGCGTCCACGCGCGTCTGAATGATCATCTGGCGCGGCGTCAGATGGAAGATGCGCAGAAAATAGCGTTCGATCTGCGCCACCGACATATTCGCGATGCGCGCCAGCTCCGGCAGCTGCAAAGGCTGGCCGTACTGTTCATGGATCACATTCACCGCCGCCGCCACCTTGCGGTAGGCCGGATTTTTTTTGTCCGCCATCGCCAGATCGCGCGAGATGCCAGCCAGGCCGATGATGCGGCCTTGCGCATCGCGCAGCGCGCTCTTGCGCGTCAGGCACCAGCCGGGATCGCGGTTGGGATACAGGTGCAATTCCAGCTGATCCTCGATGTCGGCGTCGCCAGCCAGCACCGCCAAGTCCTGCGCCAGATAAGTCTGTCCGAACGGATGGGCAAACACTTCCGCCGGCGTCCGGCCGATCAGCGCCGACTTGTGCCGCTGGCCGCAACGCTGGACCAGCGTCTGATTGACCACCACATAGCGCCCGCCGACATCCTTGACGAAGAACACCACATCCGGCAGCGCATCGAACAGCCCCTCGGCAAAGAACGGGTCGGCGATATGTGCGCCAATCGCATGGCGCATGCTGTCATTGTCTTTATCCATGCGCCTCATTTTGCACCATTATGCAGATTTCGTCACTCATCGTGCGCAGCCGGTGCAAGACACAACCTCGCGTCCAGCCTAAGATTTATGGTATGAAAACCATATCCATCATCGATTCCCACACCGGCGGCGAACCTACGCGCCTGGTGACAGAAGGCGGCCCGGATCTCGGCAACGGCCCGCTCAGCGAGCGCGTCGCCATCCTGCGCGCGTCGCATGACAACTTCCGCTCCGCTGTGGTGTGCGAACCGCGCGGCTCGGACGTGTTGGTGGGGGCATTGCTGTGCGAGCCGCACGCACCGGATTGCGTGGCCGGAGTTATCTTCTTTAACAACGTCGGCTATCTGGGCATGTGCGGCCATGGCACCATCGGCCTGGTGGCTTCGCTGGCGTTCATGGGCCGCATCTCGGCCGGCCGCCATCGCATCGACACGCCGGTGGGCGTGGTGGAAGCGGTGCTGCACGAAGACGGCAGCGTCACCGTCGACAACGTGGCGTCTTACCGCAGCCGCGCGGCCGTCACGGTCGACGTGCCGGGCTACGGCCCCGTTACCGGCGACATCGCCTACGGCGGCAACTGGTTCTTCCTGGTGGCCGGCCATAGCCTGGAACTGGGCGTGCGCAATGTGGAAGCGCTGACCAACTACACCGTGGCCATCGCGCAGGCGCTGGCCGACCAGGGCATCACCGGCGACAACGGCGCGGTGATCGACCACATCGAACTGTTTGCCGATTCGCGCACCGGCGCCGACAGCCAGAGCTTCGTGCTCTGCCCGGGCAAGGCTTACGACCGCTCGCCATGCGGCACCGGCACCAGCGCCAAGCTGGCCTGCCTGGCCGCCGACGGCAAGCTGGCGGAAGGCGCGATCTGGAAGCAGGAAAGCGTGATCGGCAGCGTGTTCGAAGGCTCCTACCGCGTGCGCGATGGGCAGCTGCTGCCCAGCATCCGTGGCAAGGCCTGGGTGAATGCGCAGGCGCAGCTGATCCTCGATCCGGCCGATCCATTCGTATGGGGCATACGTTGATCAATGCCGACGTGATCGTCGTCGGTGCCGGCATTGTCGGCGCGGCCTGTGCGGACGCGCTCAGTGAGCGCGGCGTGCGGGTGGCGGTCATCGAGCAGGATATCCCCGGCGGCGGCGCCACCGCGGCCGGCATGGGCCACCTGGTGGTCATGGACGACAACGCGGCCGAACTGGCGCTGTCGGCCTACTCGCTCTCGTTGTGGAAGGACCTGGTGGGCGACCGCCCGCAGCGCCACGAATACAGCGGCTGCGGCACCATCTGGGTTGCCGCCGACGAGGAAGAAATGCAGGCCGCGCTGGGCAAGGCGCAGACCCTGTCCGGTCACGGCCTGCTGTGCGAGGTGTTGACGCCGGCCGCGCTGTACGCGCGCGAGCCGCAACTGCGCGCCGGTCTGGCCGGCGGCCTGCTGGTGCGCGGCGATGGACTGGTGTATCCGCCCAAAACCACGCGCATCCTGCTGGACCGCGCCATGCGGCGCGGCGCCGTCACCAAGCGCGCCACCGTCGCCGCGATTGAAGATCACGCCGTGGTGCTGAGCGACGGCAGCCGGCATCTGGCGCAGCACATCGTGCTGGCGAGCGGCGCGCGCTCGCGGGCCTTGCTGCCCGAGCTGCCCATCGCACCTAAAAAAGGACATTTGGCCATCACCGACCGCTATCCCGGTTTTGTGAAGCACCAGCTGGTGGAGCTGGGCTACATCAAAAGCGCGCATGCTTCCAGCGGCGATTCGGTGGCCTTCAACTTGCAGCCTCGCCCTACAGGGCAGATATTGATCGGCTCCTCCCGCCAGTTCGACACAATCGATCCGGCGGTGGAGCCGACCATGCTGCAACGTATGCTGCGCCATGCAGCCAGCTTCACGCCACAGCTGGCGGAGCTGAACATCATCCGCACCTGGACCGGCTTTCGCGCCGCCACGCCGGACGGCCTGCCGCTGATCGGCCCTTGCGCCGCAAGGCGCGGCTTGTGGCTGGCCACCGGCCACGAAGGCCTGGGCATCACCACCTCACTGGCGACGGCGCAACTGCTGGCCGGCCAGATACAGAACGAAACCACGCGCATCCCGTTTGCGCCTTACCTGCCGGGACGCTTCCATGACTGATGTGCGGGTCACCCTCACCATCGACGCGCGCAACATCAGCGTCGTTCCCGGCATCACCGTGGCTGCCGCCATCGCCATGGCCGGCAACAGCATAACCCGCCGCTCGGTCAGCGGCACCGCGCGCGCACCCTTGTGCGGCATGGGCATCTGCCAGGAATGCCGCGTCACCATCAATGGCCGCCCGCACCAGCTGTCGTGCCAGACCCTGTGCGCCGACGGCATGCAGATAGTCACCGCCAACGAGGGTGTGGCATGAAGTATTACGATATCCTGATCGTCGGCGCAGGTCCGGCCGGGCTGGCGGCCGCGCAGGCGGCGGTCTCGCATGGCGCGCACGTCGGCATCATCGACGACAACCCGCTGGCCGGCGGCCAGATCTGGCGCGGCGGCCCGGACCTGCAAACCGATGCGCGCGCGCCGCAACTATGGCAGGCCTTGCGCAGCGCGGACAACGTCGAATTCATGCCGCAAACGCGCGTGATGTATGCGCCGCAGCCCAATCACCTGCTGGTGCAAACTCCCGACGGCGCCGTCACGCTGCACTATAAGACGCTGATCCTGGCCACCGGCGCGCGCGAGCGCCTGCTGCCCTTCCCCGGCTGGACACTCCCCGGCGTGACCGGCGCTGGCGGCTTGCAAGCGCTGTCCAAGGGCGGCTATCCGCTGGAAGGCAAGCGCGTGGTGGTGGCCGGCAGCGGCCCGCTGCTGCTGGCGGCGGCCGCCACGCTGAAAAGCAAAGGGGCGCAGATCGTCGCCATCATCGAGCAGGCGCGCATGCCGGCGCTGCTGGGCTTTGGCGCCGGCTTGCTGGCGACGCCGTCCAAGATCAGGCAATTGCTGCAACTGGCAACGCAGCTGAGCGGCGTGCCCTATCTGCACAACAGCTATGTGCACTCGGCGCACGGCGACGGCTCGCTGCAATCGATCCAGGTGCAGCGCGGCGATGCACGCGACCAGGAGACCCTGCAGTGCGACTTCCTCGCCTGCGGCTACGGCCTGCTGCCGAACGTGGAACTGGCGCAGGCGCTGGGCTGCGCCACCGGCAAGGTCAACGCGCAAGTGGCCGTGACGGTGGACGAATGGCAGCGCACCTCGATGCCCGATATTTACTGCGCCGGCGAAGGCACGGGAGTGGGCGGAGTCGACCTGTCATTGGTGGAAGGCCGCATCGCCGGCCTGGCCGCCATTGGCCAGATAGCGCAGGCGCAGCAAGCCTTTTCGGCGCGCGCACGCTGGCAGAAGTTCGCCGCCCGCCTGGCGCGCGCCTTTGCGTTGCGTGAAGAAGTACGGACGCTGGCCGGCGACGACACCATCGTCTGCCGCTGCGAGGACGTCTGCCACGGCGAGCTGCGCATCCACACCAGCTGGCGCAACGCCAAGCTGCAAACGCGCTGCGGCATGGGGCCATGCCAGGGCCGCATTTGCGGCGGCGCCACCGAAGTCCTGTACGGCTGGCGTCCCGACGCCGTGCGCATGCCGGTCTCGCCGACCCGCATCGCCAGCATCATCGAATAAATTCGGGGTCAGAGCCGACAATCGGACATTTCGCTCGCGAAATGTCCGATTGTCGGCTCTGACCCCGAATTTTAATTGCGCTTGATGGTCGAGCCGCGCAGGATCAGTTGCGGCTCGATCATGGTGGTGGTCGATGGCGCTTTGCCGTCGATGGTGGCGATCAGTTTTTCCATCGCCGCCGCGCCCATGCGCTCGCTCTGCAGATCGACCGTGGTTAAAGGCGGAGAAGTGTATAAACCGTATTGAATATTATCGAAGCCGGCCACCGACATATCTTCCGGCAGCTTGAAGCCCAGCGTCTGCGCCGCTTTCATGAACCCCAGTGCGATCAGGTCGTTGTAGCAGATCAGCGCATCCGGATGCTCGGCGCCCAGCATGATGGACGAGCAGACCCGCTCGCCCTCGGCCGCGGTCGGCGCCTCGCCTTCGTGGATGCTCAGCTCCAGCCCATGCGCGGCCAGGCATTCGCGGATGCCGCCCAGCCGTTCCTCGTCGCGCCGCGAGCGCGGGAAGCTCAGGTAGGCGATCCGCTTGTGGCCCAGCGACACCAGATGGCGCGTCAGCATGTAGGCGCCGCGGTGGTCGTCGCTGATCACCCATGGAATTTCCAGCCGGGTCAGGCGGCCGAAGAACACCAGCGGCTTGCCCAGTTCCGTCATCCAGTCCATGTCCGCTTCCAGCATGCGCGAGAACACGATCATGCCGTCCACACGGCGGCTCAGCGCTTCCAGCAGCGGACGCTCGCGGCCGGGATTCTCTTCCGTGTCGACCAGCAGCAGGGTGTAGCCGTGCGCCAGCGCGACGCGGTTGGCGCCTTTGACGATGCTGGTGAAGTGCGGGTTGCTGACGTCCAGCACCGACAGGCCGATGCTCTTGGTGCGGCCGGTGATCATGGAGGCGGCCAGCGGATTGGAACGGTAGCCCAGCTTTGCAATCACTTCCGTGATGGTCGCTTCCACCCCCGGCGAGAACCGCTGCGCGCCGTTGACGAACTTGGACACGGTGGCAGTCGAGACTCCGGCGGCGGCGGCCACGTCACGGATGGTTGCTACGTTTTTTTTCATGTTCAGACAGTCGGAATGCGTGGCGGCTGCTGCGCCAAAGTGACAATCTTATCATGAGGGCATGGCTTACCTAGTCGGCGGCAAAGCTAAAACTGGTGCGGGAACGGTAGACCTGACCCGGATACAACGCCGTGCTGGGGAAGTTGGCGTGGTTGGGACTGTCCGGCAGGTGCTGGGTTTCAAAGGCGAAAGCGCCGTGGCGCCGGTAGGCCACGCCCTCGCTGCCGGTCTCGCTGCCGTCAAAGCCGTTGACGGTGTACAGCTGCACCGACGGCTCGGTGGTGCTGACGTCCATGCGGATGCCGCCGCCGCGCACCGTCGCCACCGGCGCGTAGACGCCGTCCGGCTTGGAGAAGACAAAGCTGTGGTCATAGCCGCCGGGAACGGACGGCAGGCGCGCATGCACGCTGGCCGGCCGGCGGAAATCGAACGGCGTGCCCGCCACGTCCAGCAACACGCCGGATGGGATGCGCATGGCGTCGGTTTCCAGATAACGGTCGGCGGCGATGCGGAAACGGTGGTCTTCCAGCGTGTTGGCGGCCGCGCCGGCCAGGTTGAGGTACACATGGTTGGTCAGGTTGTGCACCGTCGGCGCCGTGGTGCGGGCTTCGTACTCGATGCGGAATTCGTCGCGCCGGCGCAGCAGGCGGTAGGTGACGCTGATGTCCATGGCGCCCGGGAAGCGCTGGTCGCCGTCGGGGCTGTGCAGGCGGTAGATGGAGCCGATCGATTCCTTGTCGGCGAAGTCCTGGCGCTGCCACACGCGCTTGTCGTAGGGATCGGGATCGCCGTGCAGGGCCGCGCCGCGGCTGCTGGCGACCAGCTGCACGGTCTTGCCGTCCAGCGTGTAGCGCGCGTTGGCGATGCGGCCGGCGTAGCGGCCGATGATGGCGCCGTAGCGGCCGCGCGTCTTTTCAAACGCGGCCAGATCGGGCAGGCTGAGGATGACGTTGCGGCGCTGGCCTTTGCGGCCGGCCACCTCGGCCTGCACCAGCGTGGCGCCGTAGTCGATGTAGGCCAGCCGCATGCCGAGCGCGTTTTCCAGCGTGACCTTTTGCACCGGCTGGCCGGCTTGCGTGACGCCATAGGCTTCGGCGCGGATGCCGCTGGCAGCCGTGGCGGAGGCGGCGGCCGCCAGCAGCGCGGCCAACAGGGTCAGGCGCATCACAGGTCGGTGATTTCCTTGTGGCGCGGCACCAGCGCTTTCATCACCAGCCAGGCGGCCAGGTAAGCCAGGGCGCAGATGGCAAACATGATCATGTAGCCGGTGCGGATATCGTTGACTTGCTTGTAGTAGTCGAATACCCAGCCGCCAAGCTTGGTCAGCAGCACGCCGCCGATGCCGCCGGCCATGCCGCCGATGCCGATCACTGAGGCCACCGATTTTTGCGGAAACATATCGGACACGGTGGTGAAGATGTTCGCCGACCAGGCCTGGTGCGCCGACGCGCCGACGCCGATCAGCAGCACCGGTATCCAGTAGCTGATCGCGCCCAGCGGCTGCGCCAGCAGCACCACCAGCGGGAAGAAGGCGATCATCAGCATGGCTTTCATGCGGCCGTCGTACGGCGCGTAGCCACGCGACATGAAGTAGCTGGGGAACCAGCCGCCGCCGATGGAGCCGATCATGGTCATGCTGTACAACACGGCCAGCGGCAGCACGATGGCTTCGCCCTTCATGCCGTACTGCGCCGACAGATAGGTCGGCAGCCAGAACAGGAAGAACCACCACACGCCATCGGTCATGAATTTGCCGAAGGCGAAGGCCCAGGTCTGACGGTATTTCAGCAACTGGAGCCACGATACTTTTTTGGCTGGCGCACCCGCGTCGCTGGCCACCGGCGCCGGCGTATCGCTGCGGATGTAGGCCAGTTCGGCGGCCGACAGGCGCGGCTGCCGTTCAGGTTTTTCGTACAGCCACAGCCACACGCTCATCCAGATGAAGCCCAGCATGCCGATCATGATGAAGGCCGCTTGCCAGCCCCAGATGGCGGCCAGCACCGGCACGGTGATCGGCGCCAGGATGGCGCCGACGTTGGCGCCGGAGTTGAAGATGCCGGTGGCGAAGGAGCGTTCTTTTTTCGGGAAGTATTCGGCGGTGGCCTTGATGGCGGCCGGGAAGTTGCCGGCCTCGCCCACTGCCAGCACCGCGCGCGAAATCATGAAGCCGACGATGGACGGTACCGCCGCCACGCCAAAGACGCCGAGGATGGCCGCTGCGGCCGCCCCCACCGGCACCGAAGCGGCATGCAGCAGCGCGCCCAGCGACCAGACGGTGATCGCCACCACGTAGGCGGCCTTGGTGCCGATCTTGTCGACCACGCGGCCGGCAAACAGCATCGAGATGGCGTAGACGAACTGGAAGGCGGCGGCAATGTTGGCGTAGTCGGTGTTACTCCAGCCGAATTCCAGCGACAGGGCCGGCGCCAGCAGGCTCAGGACCTGGCGGTCCAGGTAGTTGACGGTGGTGGCAAAAAACAACAGGGCGCAGATGGTCCAGCGGTATTTACCGACGGATTGGGCCACCGCTTGCGCATTGACGGGCTCGCTCAGGTTCATGGCATCACTTTAGTTTTGTTTGTGGTGATGATCTCTCGGTCTCCACGAGATCATGCTTTAGTCGTATGTCATCGTACAACCATAAAACGGCGGAGGCAAGCAGAATCGCCGGCCTGCCCCGTTAATGTTGTACGATGACTTATTTGGTTTTAACCAGAAGCAATGCCACCAGGCTGATCAGCGCCGCGCCCGACAGGTAGTAGCCCACGTACTGCAGGCCGAGATTGGTCGCCAGCCAGGTGGCGGCGTACGGCGCCAGCGAGGCGCCCAGGATGCCAGCCAGATTGAAGGTCAGCGAGGCGCCGGTATAGCGCACCTCGGCCGGGAACAGCTCGGACAGGATGGTGCCCAGCGGCCCATAAGTCAGCCCCATCAGGCCCAGGCCCAGCGACAGGAAGATGGTCACCTGCACGGCGTCGCCGGAACCGAACATCGGCGCCATCGCCAGGCCGAACACGGCAATCGCGGCCGAGACCCAGATCAGGGTGGTGCGGCGGCCCTTGCGGTCGGCCCATACGGCCGAGAACGGAATCGTCAGGGCGAAGAACAGCACGGCAAACAGCTGCAGGATCAGGAAGTTCTGGCGCGAGAATTTCAGCGCGCTGGTGCCCCAGCTCAGCGCGAACACGGTCATCAGGTAGAACAGCACGAAGGTGGCCAGCGCGATCAGCGTGCCCAGCACCAGCGCGCGGCCGTGCTCGTGCCAGACGGTCAGCACCGGCACCTTGACGCGCTCGTTCTTGTCCAGCACCTTCTGGAAGTCCGGCGTTTCATGGATTTTCAGGCGGATGTACAGGCCGACGATCACCAGCAGCGAGCTGGCCAGGAAAGGAATGCGCCAGCCGTAGCTGAAGAATTCGGCGTCGCTCAGCGTCTGGCTCAGCAGCAGGAAGATGCCGCCCGACAGGAAGAAGCCGATCGGCGCGCCCAGCTGCGGGAACATGCCGTACCAGGCGCGCTTGCCCGGCGGCGCGTTTTCGGTGGCCAGCAGCACTGCCCCGCCCCATTCGCCGCCCAGGCCCAGGCCCTGGCCAAAGCGGCACAGCGCCAGCAGCGCCGGCGCCAGCGTGCCGATCGAGGCGTAGGTTGGCAGCAGGCCGATCACCACGGTGGACAGGCCCATGGTCAGCAGCGCCGCCACCAGCGTGGCCTTGCGGCCGATGCGGTCGCCGAAGTGGCCGAACACGGCCGAACCGACCGGACGCGCGAAGAAGGCAATCGCGAACGTCGCCAGCGATTGCAGGGTGGCGGCGGCGGGGTCGCTGGCGGGGAAGAACAGCTTGGGGAACACCAGCACGGCGGCGGTGGCGTAGATGTAGAAGTCGAAGAATTCGATCGTGGTGCCGATCAGGCTGGCAAACAATACGGTGGCTGCCGAATTGGTCTTGGGCTGACTCATGCTGGACGCTCCTGCTTATTGTGGTGTGCGGGCCATCATACACACCACCTTGCAGGATTGCCAAGCATGGCTAGCCGTCAATCTGCGCAAACGCCGCCGAGATGTCGTCTGCTTTCAACGGCCGCACCAGACGCGCCACTTCCTGGCCGTCGCGCAGGAAGATCAGGGTCGGCCACAGCTTGACGCGGAAAGAGCGGCCCAGCGGCCGCCCGGGGCCGTCTTCGACCTTGTAGTGGGTCACGTCTTCGTGGCCGTGGAAAGCTTGTTCCAGCGGCGCCTGCGCCGCCATGCAGTGGCCGCACCAGTTGGCGCCGAATTCCAGCAGCACGGCGCCGTGCGTGGCGTCGATTTCGGCGCGCTGCGGCGCCTCGGGAAGGTAACGTGTCTTCATTTCTTAACCTGTTTGCACGGGTCGTCGCGGGTCTGCGGCGCCACGCTCTGGATACTGTCATAGCGGCCGCCGTTGTCGCGGCCTTCGATAAAGCCGATGCTGCGCACCGTCAGCGCCGGCCTGCCCCGGCTCAGCCAGTAGCCGACGCCGATATCCTTGCGCACATGGCCGTTACCGGCAATCAGCACCACGTCTTTCGGCTGCTGGTCGCGGATGATACGGGCCATCCACACATCGCGCGCCACCTGGGCCTGGACCAGGCCGCCTATCATCATGTCCGGCAGCATATTGCAATGGCCGGCGACGATTTCCTGCTGCTGGGCGGCGACCAGCGCGGCCGGCAGCGGCTGGTCCAGCTGGTAATCCTTGACGCCCTGCGGATCGAAGCTGGAGGCCACGCCATCGCGCACCACGCGCGAGGCATCGGCGCGCGACAGGTTGCCCGCCACCAGCGGCAGCTGGTAAGTCAGCGCCAGCTGGATCACAGGATAATACAATTGCCAATCCCAGCGCGCCACGCCGGCCACGCGGATCACGCACTGCGCATCGAGGCAGCCTTTCTGCGCCTTGTTCAGCAAGTCCTGGTTTTCGCGGTCGAATTGCTCCATGACGATGGCCGGGCGCCAGCCCGCCTCCACCCGCTGCCGCAACAGTTCGTAGCGCAGCCGATGGCCCTCGGCGTTGTCGTGCACCTCGCCCAGCAGCAAAACCTGCGGATTGGCCGCATCCAGCAAACTGGGCGCGAGGGTGGCGGCCGGCTTGCCGCCGCTGCCGGCACAACCAGCCGCCAGCGCCGCCACGGACAAGCCCAAAGTCAATCGAATTGTGGCGCTATATGTAGAAATCATCTGATCGAAGCAAGTGTGCATAGAATTTAATTGTTGAAGAGATCTAAATCATCTGCGCCACTGGCAAGCGGCCGGCGGGTGTTGTTGCGGCGCAAAATTCCGTTGTCACGAAAGAAAAACAGATGGCAAATTACTACGGAATATGATTTAATAGCAGAACGGTAGCAAGTGTTAGTTCGCTGCTCCGTGGATTTTACAATGTGTGTATTAACCCGGCCTTAACTTCCTGTTTAAAACCATGCAGGAGTGTATCGTGAAAGTATTGTCCTTGATCTCGACAGCGTTACTCGCCTTAAGCCTCGCCGGCGCCGCTCAGGCCAAGCCTGCCGCGCCAGTCACAACCAATAATGTTGCTCCAGCAACAATTGTACTCGCTCATTGCGAGGAAAAAGATTCAGCACCATGCAGCATCAGCAACAGCTCGCCTGCCGCCAAGAGCACTGAGACGGATCAGGCAGGTCTGCCACCGGCAGGCCAACAACCATCCGCCACCGATCCGGCCACGCCGGTACCGGAACCACAAACCTTCGTCATGTTGATGTTGGGCTTGGTTGTACTCGGCTTCGCTTCGCGTCGCCGCCAGGGCTCGGAAAAATTCACAGACGAATAAACTTTTCCATCCGCTTCTAAAAAATCCCGCCTCGGTTTTACGGCGGGATTTTTTTTACAGGCAGACCGAGCGGATATTGCTCAGCGCCACGCCGTGCGCAATGGCGCGCAACATACAGCCCAGTTTATGCCAGCCATCGTCGGTGGCGATCACGGAAAACAAGGCCAGCGCCACAATGACGCCCAACACGATCAGCAGGCCTTTGACGGTCTCTTTGTCCATGCCGCTTTATAGCGTGTAATCGAAGTCGTAATAGTGCTTGCCGCCTTCGATGCGGATGTTCAGCGTGCCGCTCAGTCCGGTCAGCAGGCCGGTGCCGGAATCGGGCACCACCGCCACCGTCAGGCCGGGGGCGCCGCGCGTCATGATGCCGGTGTGGTGCAGCAGGAAGCTGCCGCTGCGGCCCTCCAGCTGCCCCGTCACCCGCTCCACCGCCACATACACGCCGGAACCGAGCGCGCGGTCCATATGGGCCAGCATTTCGCCCTTGCCTTCGGCCTGCAGCGGGCCTTGATAGCGCTTGTCCAGCGACATGCGGCCGATGCCGCTCTCGGCCGCCACGGCGGACATGCTTTCGGGCTGCATGACAACGCTGAATTCTCCGGTGATGATGGGCATAGGCTCTCTCGTCAGGCAAAGGTCAGGCGTGCAGGCGGCTGTCCGCGTGCAGCGCGGGGTCGTCGGTCGGCGTCACGCACGGCATGCGCAGCACGAAGCTGGCGCCCTGCCCCAGCACACTGGACACCGTGATGCTGCCGCAAAACTGCTTGGCGATCAGGTTGAACACAATGTTCAGCCCCAGTCCGGTGCCGCCCTGGCCGCGCCGGGTGGTGACGAACGGGTCGAATACCTTGTCCAGCATGTCGGGCGCAATGCCTTTGCCGTTGTCGGTCACCTGCATTTCGATCCAGTCGCCCTGCTGCGCCACGCCGATCACGATGCGGCCCTCGTCATCGGGCTCGAAGGCGTGCTCGACGCAGTTCAGCGTCAGGTTGGTGATCACCTGCGCCAGCGCGCCCGGATAACTATCGAGCATGATGTCAGGCGGGCAGGCGATGCTGACCGTGATGCGCGTCTTCTTCAGCTTGGGCTGCAGGCTGGACACCACCTCGTTGATATAGTCGCGCAATTCGAAGCGGCGGCGCGCCTCGCTGACCTGATCGACCGCGATCTGCTTGAAGCTGTGGATCAGATGGGCCGCGCGGTAGGCATTGTTCATGATCAGGCGCGTGCTCTCGGCCGCCGTCTCCAGGTAGCGCGTGATGTCGGATTTCTTGATATTGCCATCCTGGACCGAGGCCTGCACCTTCTCGGTGGCCTCCATCAGCACCGAGGCGCTGGTCAGGGCGATGCCGACCGGCGTGTTGATTTCGTGCGCCACGCCGGCCACCAGGCCGCCGAGCGAGGCCAGACGCTCGGCCTGCAGCAGCGATTCCTGGGTGCGGCGCAAATCGTCCAGCGCCTTGGCCGTGGCTTGCGCCGACTTGCGCGCCTCGTCCTCGGCCTCGCGGATGCGCTGGATGTTGGACTTGATCTTGCGCTGGATGGCGTTGAAGCCGCGGATCACCTCGCCCAGTTCATCGTGGCGGCTGTCGGGCAATTCCTCCACCTCGTCGCTGCCGCGCGTGGCCAGGTCGAACAGGCCGTCGCGCAGGCGCTTGAGCGGATCGAACACGATCCGCAGCGACAGCGCCAGCGCCGCCACCAGGATCAGGTCGAGCAGCAGCACTTCCGTGACCTTGCGCCGCACCTCGGCCGCCAGCGTGGCGTCGATCTGGGCGCGGCTGAAATTGACCACCACGCGGCCGACGATCACCGGTTTGAGCGAGGCCCCGGCCGCGCCGGAATCGCGGTAGGCCAGGTCGGCCACCACCGGCGTGCCGCCGACGGCCACATCGTTTTCAATCGAGGAAACCGAACCGTTCTCGTTGCGCAGCTTGCCGGAGAACAGGCCGACCGACGTATCGTAGACGCGGATGGAGACCAGCTCGGGCGGCAGCATCTCGGCCGCGACGATGTTGTCGACCTTGGCCTTGTCGAGATCCCACAGCGCCGATGGCAGGCTGGTTTGCAGGCGCGTCAGCACGCCCTCGCGCAGGCGCTGGCTGCTGACCTCCAGTTCGTGGCCGAGACTGTATTGGGCGTAAGTGCCGGAAATCCCCAGCACCAGCGTCACGATGACCACAAAAAGCAGCGTCAAGCGGCCTTGAATACCAAACATCTAGCAATCTCCCGACAACACGGATTTGACGGCAACGCCCCAATGTACGGTATGGGCTGCGTCTTGGCAAGACAATGGTAATATCAGGAAATATAGTTCAGGATGCAAGCGGGAGGCGGCATGGGAGGCAATTATCATCAACTGAGCCTGGCGGAGGTGCGGCCGGGCATGGTGCTGTCGGACGTGCTGCTGGATGTGCAGGGCAATGTGCTGCTGCCGCAGGGCACGGTGCTGACCGACGCCATGCTGGCGCTGATGCCGCGCCACGGCATCGCCATCCTGCCCATCGTGCGCGACGAAGTGACGCCGGAAGCGGCGGCGGCCACGCTGCAGCACCACCAGGCGCGCCTGGCCCAGCTGTTCCGCAAAAACGACCCGGACAGCGGCAGCGACTGGGCCACCGCCACCCTGCGCCGCTTTGTGACCGATTTTCGCCTGGGGGCAGAGGAGACGCCGGAACATGAGTAACGCCATGCTCAGCTACGACGATGTGGTCCGCACGCTGGACGACCTGCCCTCGCTGCCGGCGGTGGTGATGGAACTGCTCAACAGCATCGACCAGGACGACGTCGACATTTCCGTGCTGGCCAAAAAGGTCTCGCACGACCAGGCGCTGACCGCCAAGACGCTGCGCCTGGCCAACTCCTCGCTGTACGGCCTGCAGGTCAAGGTCACCACCATCCAGCAGGCGATTACCTACCTCGGCTTCCAGACCACGCGCAACCTGATCACGGCGGCGGCCGTGACCGGCTGCTTTGCCGAGGGCCATTGCCCCGGCTTCGACCACAAGGCCTTCTGGCGCCACTCGATCGCCACCGCCGCCTGCGCCAAGGTGTTGGCGCGGCAGATGCGTTTCAACCAGGATTACGCCTTCACCGCCGGCCTGCTGCACGACATCGGCCGGCTGGTGCTGGTGTCCTGCTTCCCGGAGCAGTACGCCCAGGCCATCGCCCATCGTGCCGAGCACGACTGCTACCTGCTGCAGGCGGAACGTGCCGTGCTGGGCGTCGACCATGTCGATGCCGGCCTGGCGCTGGCGGAACACTGGAATTTTTCGGACACCATGCGGCTGGCCATCGGCGGCCACCACGACCCGGAGGCGCCGGGCGCGGGCTTTCTGGCGGCCATCATCCATGTGGCCGACGCTGTTGTGCATGCGCTCGATCTGGCGCGGGTGCAGGACGATCTGGTCCCGCCGGTCTCTACCGTGGCCTGGACTGCGCTGGGCCTCGATGAGCAAATTTATCTGCAACTGTTCCGCGAGACGGAGTTGCAATATGAAGAAATCTCGATGGTGCTGCTAGCCTGAAGTGGCGGCCTGCCGGCACGGGCTCACGCTCGGCGCGGCAGGCGCTTGCGCTGGGCGCGCATCAATGATGGGCCGCGCTTCCGGCCTGCTGGGCCTTGTCTGCTGCCGGACGGTCCTCAGGCTTCGGGCGGCCCTGGGCGTCGGACAAGCGATACTTGGTGCGGCGGTCGCCCATCAGATCGCGCAGATCGCGGATGCTCATGCCGGTCACTTCATGCATGCGGATCAGCAGCGAGGCGCCGACCGGCAGGCGGTGGTGGCGGATCTTGCTGATGACCGGCGGTGCGACCTCCAGCAGGCGCGAGAGCGCGGCATCGTTTTTCAGCTGCATCTTGCCAAGCAAGATATCCAGCAGGTGATTCGGGTTGTAGCTTTCCTGAGATGCGAGTGCATGATGTGCCATGATGGTCCTCATTGGTTGGGGGTGAACAGATAGTGCTGGTTTGAACTTAAGCAAAACTTAGCGTTTCAGATTGCTATTCGTGCAAGATACCAGCATGCACCGCGCTAAGATTGTTCGGCATCAATGAGAGGCTAGAAACCTTAGCAACAATGCTATTTCATCACACGGCAACAGAGGATGTCGCACGCAAGAAACTAGTTGATCCGAAATTCGGGGTCAGTTCTTGCAATCGCGCACGGGCACAGCCGTAGCGACCGCTACGGCTGTGCCCGTGCGCGATTGCAAGAACTGACCCCGGTTTAGGCGGTGGTGTCGATGTTGCGGCCCAGCGTTTTTTCGTTGTCGCGGTGCTGGGTGTCGGCTTTTTTGTCGGCCTGCTGCGCGGCGCGGCGCGCGGCCGCCGCCGCTTCGTCGTTGGCGCGGGTTTCGCGCGGATGGGAGGGCACCGGATCGGGTCGCGGCGCCTGGGTAACTTTGATGGCCATGTTTTTACTGTAGAGCAAAGGTGGCCAAAATCAAGCCCGGACGGCACTGCCGCCGGTAAATTACGATAAACTATCGCCTGTGCCCTCTCTGCGGCCCTCTCTCCATAAAGCATCCCATTGAAAACCAAAACACCAGTCCAGCCGCATTACTTCGTCCCCGAGCCGCTCGATAACGCGCGCCTGGCCCATTTGTGCGGCCCGCTCGACGAAAACCTGCGCCAGATTTCGGCCGCGCTGGATGTCACCATTTTCCGCCGCGGCGAAAAGTTCATCGTCAGCGGCCATAACGCCGAACGCGCGGTCGAGATCCTCGATCACTTTTACGCTATCGCCAACAAGATCGTGCCGATCGAAGAGGTGCAACTGGCGCTGGTCGAGCAGCGCGCCAGCATGCACGCCGGCAACGTCGCGGCGCTGACGCCGGCCATGCCGGATGCCGGCGACGCCCAGGCCGGGCGCGCCGCCAAGCCGCGCAAGGTGGAGCCCGTGCCGGCGGTCGAGATCGACATCAACAGCCCGGTGCTGAAAACCCGCCGCGCCGACCTGCGTGGCCGCACGCCGCATCAGATCCGCTACCTGCGCAACATCCTCGAACACGACATCAGCTTTGGCGTCGGTCCGGCCGGCACCGGCAAGACTTATCTGGCGGTCGCCTGCGCGGTCGATGCGCTGGAACGCGACGCCGTCAAGCGCATCATCCTGACCCGCCCGGCGGTGGAGGCAGGCGAGCGCCTGGGCTTCCTGCCGGGCGATCTGTCGCAAAAGGTCGACCCGTACCTGCGCCCGCTGTACGACGCCCTGTACGACCTGCTGGGCTTCGACCGCACGCAGAAAATGTTTGAAAAACAGGTGATTGAAATCGCCCCGCTGGCCTATATGCGCGGCCGCACCCTGAACCACGCCTTCGTGATTCTGGACGAGGCGCAAAACACCACGGTCGAGCAGATGAAGATGTTCCTGACCCGCATCGGCTTCGGCAGCAAGGCGGTGGTGACCGGCGACGTCACCCAGGTCGACCTGCACAAGAGCCAGAAAAGCGGCCTGGTGGACGCCATCCAGGTGCTGAAAGAGGTGCGCGGCATGGCCTTCAGCCACTTCACCAGCGAAGACGTGGTGCGCCATCCGCTGGTGGCGCGCATTGTCGACGCCTACGAAACCGCCCACAACCACGAGGCGGAAATCGCTCCCCTACTCAAAGCCACGGCTCTCAAAAATGTCCGCAAAAAATAAACTGACGCTGTCGGTGCAGTACGCCGATCCACGCCTGCAGGAAAGCATCACCCGTCCGATGATACGCAAATGGGTGCAGGCCGCCCTGTTCGCGCCGGCCGAACTGACCATCCGCTTCGTCGGCGCCGAGGAAGGCCAGACCCTCAACCGCGAATACCGCGGCAAGGACTACGCCACCAACGTGCTTACCTTCGCCTACAACGAGGGCGAGGAAGAACTGCCGGAAGACGCCCCCACGCAGGCCGACATCATCCTCTGCACCGACGTGCTGGAGAAGGAGGCGGCCGAGCAAAAGAAAACCGTGGAAGAGCACACCGCCCACCTGATCGTCCACGGCGTGCTGCACGCCCAGGGCTACGACCACATGGACGACGAGGAAGCGGCCGAAATGGAAGGCATCGAAACCGACATCCTCGCCGAACTCGGCTACGCCGATCCCTACGCCGGATGATGCCGGCGGGGCGTGTTTTTTTGACAAAAACGGCCCCGCTTTCGCATTTGGTGTATCCTATGCCTCTTCGAAACAACGGCTTTACGCCTGCTATGCAAGAGCACTCTAGTAGCGTCAAGACTGACGCTAAACCCCACAGGTCACTGTTTGAACGCCTGACCGCCCTGATTTCCCCGGAGCCCGAGAACCGCTCGGAGCTGCTCGAAGTTCTGCACGACGCCCACGAACGCAATCTGATCGATGCCGACGCCCTGTCGATGATCGAGGGCGTGTTCCAGGTATCCGATCTGTCCGCCCGCGACATCATGATCCCGCGCTCGCAGATGGACGTGATCGACATTTCCAAGCCGATCGAGGACTGGCTGCCGCTGGTGCTGGCAACGGCCCATTCGCGCTTCCCCGCCATCGAGGGCGAGCGCGACAAGGTGATCGGCATCCTGCTGGCCAAGGACCTGCTGCGCTACTACGCCGAAGAAAGCTTCGACGTGCGCGACATGCTGCGCCCGGCCATCTTCATCCCGGAATCCAAGCGCCTGAACGTGCTGCTGCGCGATTTCCGCGCCAACCACAACCACATGGCCATCGTCGTCGATGAGTACAGCGGCGTGGCCGGCCTGATCACCATCGAAGACGTGCTGGAACAGATCGTCGGCGATATCGAGGACGAGTACGATTTCGACGAGGAAGAAGACAACATCCTGTCCATCCGCGAAGGCCAGCACGGCCCGCGCTGGCGCATCAAGGCGCTGACCGAGATCGAGCAATTCAACGAAGAGCTGGACACCGCCCTGCCGGAGGACGACGCCGACACCATCGGCGGCCTGGTCTCCAAGCACCTCGGCCGCATGGCCCACAAGGGCGACGTGTTCGACTACGAAGGCCTGCGCTTCGAAGTGCTGCGCGCCGACGCCCGCCAGATCCATGTGCTGACGGTGGAAAAACTGCCGCCCGCTCCCGACCACGGCGACGACGCATAATGCGCTTTCGCCGCGCCAATCCGAACGATCCCCCCAAGCCGCAACGCTCGACCCGAGGACGCATGCTCATCACCGGCCTGGCCGGTGTGCTGTGCGTGTTCGCCTTCGCGCCGTTCGGCTGGTGGCCGCTGGAGATACTCGGTCTCGCCACGCTGTTCTACCAGGTCCTGCGCAGCACCAGCGTCAAAGCCGCCGCGCTGATCGGCTGGGCCTTCGTGGCCGGCTGGACTGCGGCAGGCGTGCACTGGCTGTATGTTTCGATGCACACCTACGGCGGCATGCCGATGCCACTGGCCGCGCTGGCCGTGCTGCTGCTGGGCGCCGCCATGGGCATCTATGGCGCGCTGGCCATGGGCAGCGCGTGGTGGCTGCGCCAGCGCTGGACGCTGCCGCTGCCGGCCGCCAACCTGCTGGTGTTCCCGGCCGTGTGGGCGCTGTTCGAATGGGTGCGCGGCTGGCTGTTCACCGGCTTCCCGTGGCTGTCCTCCGGCTACGCCCACAACCACAGCCCGCTGGCCGGCTTCGCCCCGGTTATCGGCGTGTACGGCCTCGGCTGGCTGGCCGCCGTGATGGCCGGTGCCCTGCTGTTACTGCTGCACCGCTCGCGTCTGCGCGCAGCCGCGCTGGCCGTCGCCATCTGTGCGGCCGGCGTGGGTCTGGGCTTCCTGCGATGGACCTACCCTGAGGGCAAACCGATTTCGGTGCGCCTGCTGCAAGGGAATATTCCGCAGGACGAGAAGTTCAATGGCGCCAAGGTGATGGCCACCATGAAGCTGTACCAGGATGCCATCACGGCCGCCCCTGCGGACCTGATCGCCACGCCGGAAACCGCCATCGTCATGCTGCCCCAGCAGCTGCCGCCGGATTATCTGCCCAGCCTGGCGCAATTCACGCACCGCACCAACAGCAACCTGATCCTGGGCATCCCGATGGCCGACAGCCAGACCGCCTACTTCAACAGCGCGATGGGCATTCCCGCCAGCGGTTCCAGCTACTACCGCTACGACAAGCACCACCTGGTGCCGTATGGCGAATTCATTCCCTACGGCTTCCGCTGGTTCGTCAACCTGATGTCGATTCCGCTGGGCGACCAGACCAGCGGCCAGGATATCCAGCCGTCGTTCCCGATCAAGGACCAGCGCGTGCTGCCCAATATCTGCTACGAAGACTTGTTTGGCGAAGAAATCGCCGGCCAGCTGAACCACCCGGCGCAGGAACAGAAACCGGCCACCATCCTGCTGAATATTTCCAACCTCGCCTGGTTCGGCGATACCATCGCCATTCCACAGCATTTGCAGATCTCGCAGATGCGCACCCTGGAAACCGGCCGCCCCATGCTGCGGGCGACCAATACCGGGGCCACCGCCATCATCAATGGCGAAGGCAAGGTGGTGCAGCAGCTGCCGGTGAACACCTTCGGCACGCTGGCCGCCAATGTGCAAGGCATGGCCGGCAGCACGCCCTACATCATCTGGGGCAACAAGCTGTTCCTCGCCCTGACCGCCCTTTCGCTGGCAGTCGCCTGGTTTTGGGCGCGGCGCTCAAAAAACCAGCCAAAAGCCGCTTAACCCGCTAAAATCATCGCTTTAGCGAAACTGCAACCGCGCGCCCGCCGGCCTTTGCCCGGGTGTGCCACCGACTGACAAAAGATGCTGACATTTCAACAAATCATCCTGACCTTGCAAACCTACTGGGACAAGCAAGGCTGCGCCCTGCTCCAGCCGTACGACATGGAAGTCGGCGCCGGCACCTTCCACACTGGTACTTTCCTGCGTGCAATTGGCCCGGAGCCATGGCGCGCCGCCTACGTCCAGCCGTCGCGCCGCCCGAAAGACGGCCGCTATGGCGAAAACCCGAACCGCGGCCAGCACTACTACCAGTACCAGGTGGTGATGAAGCCGGCCCCGGAAAACATCCTCGACCTGTATCTGGGTTCGCTGGAAGCGCTGGGCTTGGACCTGAAACAGAACGACGTCCGCTTCGTGGAAGACGACTGGGAATCGCCAACGCTGGGCGCATGGGGCCTGGGTTGGGAAGTCTGGCTGAACGGCATGGAGGTGACGCAGTTCACCTACTTCCAGCAAGTCGGCGGTCTGGATTGCAAGCCGGTGCTGGGCGAAATCACCTACGGTGTCGAGCGTCTGGCCATGTACCTGCAAGGCGTCGAGAACATGTACGACCTGGTGTGGACCACCTGGGAAGAAAACGGTGAAACGAAAGTGCTGAAGTACGGCGACGTATTCCACCAGAACGAAGTCGAGCAATCGGCCTACAACTTCGAGCACTCCAACACCGAGCTGCTGTTCTCGCAGTTTAACAACCACGAATCGGAAGCCAAGCGCCTGATCGAAGCGCAGCTGACGCTGCCGGCCTATGAGCAGATCATGAAGGCCTCGCACAGCTTCAACCTGCTGGACGCGCGCGGCGCCATCTCCGTGACCGAGCGCGCCGCCTACATCGGCCGTGTGCGCGCCCTGTCGCGCCTCGTCGCACAGGCTTACTACGATTCGCGCGAGCGCCTGGGCTTCCCTATGGCCCCGAAGACCGCCGCCGTCGCCGCTGAATAAAACGATATAAACGATATGACTCAAACTCTGCTCATCGAACTGCTGACCGAAGAACTGCCGCCGAAGGCGCTCGCCAAACTGGGCAAGGCTTTCGCGGACGGCATCGTCAACGGCCTGAAATCGCGCGACTTCCTGGAAGCCGACAGCGTCGCCACCGCCTACGCCACGCCGCGCCGCCTGGCCGTGTCCATCACCAAAGTGCGCGCCACCTCGCCGGACAAATCGATCCGCGAAAAAGTGCTGCCGGTATCGGTAGCGCTGGACGCCAACGGCAACGGCACCCCGCCGCTGGCCAAGAAACTGGCCGCACTGGGCTTCCCCAACCTGACCGTAGCCGATCTGGAGCGCGCGCAGGACGGCAAGGCCGAAAGCTTCTTCTACACCTACACCGCGGCCGGCAGCGCCCTGCAGGCCGGCCTGCAAGCGGCGCTGGAAGATGCGGTGGCCAAGCTGCCGATTCCTAAAGTGATGAGCTACCAGCGTCCGGACGGCGCCACCGTGCAATTCGTGCGCCCGGCCCACGCGCTGATCGCCCTGCATGGCGACGCCGTACTGCCACTGACCCTGCTGGGCCTGACCGGCACCAACGTCACCGAAGGCCACCGCTTCCTGACCGCACCGGGCAAGCGCGCCGTCACCATCGCCAACGCCGATGCCTACGCCGTCACGCTGAAAGAGCAAGGCAAGGTGCTGGCTTCGGTCGAAGACCGCAAGGAACAAATCCGCGCCGAACTGCTGGCCAAAGCCGGCGCCGACAAGGTGCTGATGCCGGAAGCCCTGCTGGACGAAGTGGCCGCGCTGGTCGAATGGCCTGTGGTCTACGAATGCAAATTCGAGGAAGAATTCCTGGCCGTGCCGCAGGAATGCCTGATCCTCACCATGCAGACCAACCAGAAATACTTCGCGCTGACCGACACCAACGGCAAGCTGCGCTCGCGCTTCCTGATCGTCTCCAACATCGCCACCGACACGCCGGCCGCCATCATCGACGGCAACGAGCGCGTGGTGCGTCCGCGCCTGTCCGACGCCAAATTCTTCTTCGAGCAAGACAAGAAGAAAACCCTGGAATCGCGCCTGCCGCTGCTGAAGAACGTCGTGTACCACAACAAGCTGGGCACCCAGGCGGAACGCAGCGAGCGCGTGACCGCATTGGCAGGCGCCATCGCCGCCAAGCTGGGCGCCGACGTGGCCCTGACCGAGCGCGCCGCGCGCCTGTCGAAAGCCGACCTGCTGACCGACATGGTGGGCGAATTCCCTGAGCTGCAAGGCATCATGGGCACCTACTACGCCCGCAACGACGGCGAAAAAGAAGACGTCGCGCTGGCCGCCTCCGAACACTACCAGCCACGCTTCGCCGGCGACGCCCTGCCATCGACCGTCACCGGCACCGCCGTGGCGCTGGCCGACAAGCTGGAAACCCTGGTCGGCATCTGGGCCATCGGCCTGCAACCGACCGGCGACAAAGACCCGTTCGCGCTGCGCCGCCACGCGCTGGGCGTGCTGCGCATGCTGATCGAAAAACGCCTGTCGCTGTCGATCTCCGGCCTGCTGGCCGACGCCGCGAAGCAGTTCACCACCGTCGCAGGCTTCAAGGATCCATCTGCCGACGTTGTGGCCTTCATGCTGGACCGCCTGCGCGGCATCCTGCGCGAGCGCGGCTTCTCGGTCAACGAAATCGAAGCCGTGGTGGCGCAGAATCCGGACCGCCTGGACGACATCGTGCAGCGCCTGGAAGCCGTGCAAGCCTTCGCCGCGCTGCCGGAATCGGCCTCGCTGGCCGCCGCCAACAAGCGCATCACCAACATCCTGAAGAAGAACGAGGAAGCCCTCGCTGCGGCCGGCAACACCGGCGTCAACGCCGCACTGCTGCAAGACGCCGCCGAGATCAACCTGAACGCCGCCGTGGTGCGCGTGCTGCCGGAAATCGACGCCGCCTTCAACAAGGGCGACTTCGCCGGCACGCTGAAAACGCTGGCCCAGCTGAAAAACGAAGTCGACGCCTTCTTCAACGACGTCATGGTCATGGCCGACGATGTCGCTCTGCGCAACAACCGTCTGGCGCTGCTGTCGTCCCTGCACGGGATGATGAACCGCGTGGCCGACATTTCCAAGCTGGCGGTGTAAATGGGGACGCCGTCCATGAAGCTGGTCATCCTGGATCGTGACGGCGTGATCAACCACGACTCGCCGGACTTCATCAAATCGCCGGCGGAGTGGATACCCGTTCCGGGCTCGCTGGAAGCGATCGCCCGTCTGAACCAGGCGGGCTACCGGGTGGTGGTGGCGTCGAACCAGTCGGGCATCGCCCGCGAGTTCTTCGACATGACCATCCTCAACGCCATCCACCAGAAGATGCACAACCTGGCGCAGCAAGTGGGCGCCAGCATCGACGCCGTGTTCTTCTGCCCGCACGCGGCGGCCGACAACTGCGACTGCCGCAAGCCCAAGCCGGGCATGTTCACAGAAATCTCGCAACGCTATAAAATCAGCCTGAAAGGCGTGCCGGTGGTCGGCGATTCGCTGCGCGATCTGCAGGCGGGCTATGTGAGCGGCTGCGTGCCGTATCTGGTCCTTACCGGCAAAGGGGAAAAGACCCAGGCCACCGGCGGTCTGCCGCCGGGCACCATGGTGTTCCCGGATCTGGCGGCGATGGTCACCCACCTGCTGAAAACCAGCACCCCGCCGGCGCTGCACGTCGTCAGCTAAACCGTTTTTGGAGTCTGCATTGGGTCATCCCATTCTATTTTTACGTTCCCTGATTTTCACCATCGTGATGGTGGTGTCGACCATTCTCTGGTCGCTGGTGTGCTTTGCGGCCGCGCCGCTGCCTTACCGCCAGCGCTTTTACATCACCTCGCGCTGGAACGTCTTCATCATCTGGTGCCTGCGCGTGATCTGCGGCATCCGCTACGAAGTGCGCGGCCGCGAGAACCTGCCGGATGCGCAAGCCATCCTGCTGTCCAAGCACCAGTCGGCTTGGGAAACCATCTTCCTGCTGCCGAACATGCCGCGTCCGTTGGTGTTCGTGTTTAAAAAAGAGATCCTGTACATTCCGTTCTTCGGCTGGGCGATGGCGTTGCTGCGCATGATCCCGATCGACCGCAAGAAAGGCAAAAACGCCTTCATGGAAGTGGTCCGCCACGGCAAGCGCCGGCTGGCGCAAGGTCTGTGGATCATCATGTTCCCGGAAGGGACGCGCATCCCGGTCGGTAAAGCGGGCAAATACAAAAGCGGCGGCACCCGCCTCGCAATTGAGACGGGTTCGGTGGTAGTGCCGATTGCGCACAACTCCGGCGAGTGCTGGCCAAAAAACTCTTTCATCAAACGCCCCGGTCTTGTTACAGTATCGATAGGTAAGCCAATTTCGCCGGAAGGCCAAACGCCGGACGGCATGATGCAACAGGTGGAAAATTGGATCGAATCAGAAATGCGCGTCATTTCGCCCCACGCCTACAGCGCTGGTTAGACGATCTGGCGACCTCGGTGAAACCGGCGTCGCCAGAGCCGCAGGGCCCCAAGCCGGTGTACACCACGCCGGTGTGGTCCGTTCCACCCGCATCGAAGAACCCACCGCCAGTCTCACCCTACGTCTCGCCGCCTGAAACGGCGGTGCCGGTCAAGCGGCGTCCCTTGGTTGCGCCGCCCACCGACCAGCCGCCACGCCGGCAGCTGATGGTGGGTGAGTTCATTCTGGAATACGAACTGCGTCGCTCGACGCGACGCTCGATCGGCTTCATGATCGACGACGACGGCTTGCGTGTGACAGCACCGAAACGCGTCAGCATCGCCGAAATCGACGAAGCGATCCGCACCAAGCAACACTGGATTCTGAGCAAACTGAAAGAGCGGCGCGAACGCCGCGCGGCGCGGCTGGAAAAGCCGCCGGTGGAATGGGTGGACGGCGCGCAGCTGCCCTATCTGGGCGCCGACATCACCCTGCGTCTGCTGGTGGGTGGACGCAATCGCGCCATCTACAACCCCAACACCCGCGAACTATGGATAACACTGGTGCCCGGCGCCAGCGAGGAACTGCTGAAGAATCGCGTGCAAACGTGGTATCAGCAGCAGGCCAAAGCCCTGTTCGAGGAGCGGCTGGATTTATATGCCGGCCGGCTGGGCGTGCAATACCACTCCTTCGGCCTGTCGTCGGCCGGCACGCGCTGGGGCTCGTGCACGGTCGACCGCAAAATCCGCCTGAACTGGAAACTGATCTACTTCTCGCTGCCCCTGATCGACTACGTGGTGGCGCACGAACTGTCGCACATCCTGGAAATGAACCACAGCCAGCAATTCTGGGACACCGTCGGCCTGATCTACCCGGAATACGAAGAAGCCAAAAACCTCCTCCGCAAACGCTCGCAGGAACTGCCAGTGCTGTTCCCCTAGATGATAAAATGGTTCTTTTGGAAATAATAATTTCATTGGACCACGATGCGTTTGACCACTTCACTTAGCTTGCGTTACCTTGCCGTTGCTACCAGCAGTATCTTCCTGGCCTCCTGTGGGGGCGGTGGCGGTGCCAGCACTCCTGCCGCCCAGACTCCGACGCCCACCACGCCGCCCCCGCCTCCGGTTGTCGCGCCGCCGTACACCATCAGCCCAGCCACGCTGAAGATGAAATATTTGACCGGCCACCCCGTCACCTTCTTTGCCAAGGCTACCCAGACCACGCCCTTCACCGGCGTTGTCTACGTTAAGATGGTTGCCGACCAAAATGTGATTGACTCGGTCCTGATAAAGCCCGACGCGGATGGCAGCGTCAACGCCAGCATCAATACGTCGGCAACGGCCGCGCCGGGCCACTATGTCGGCAACCTGACGGTCAACGTTTGCAAGGATGTGAATTGCACATCGCAGCTTGAAGGCGCACCGTTCAAGGTGCCTTATGTGATCGATGTCGCTTCGCCGGCAGGCGGCCTGACCACCGGGAACCTCAGCAGCCTGACGCCGCTGGCCGGGGCCGGCGACTGGAGCGGCTACCAGGCCAACGCCGCACATACCGGCTTGGTGCCGGTCACGCTCAATCCTTCGGCATTCAAGTTACGCTGGACCTATGACGCACCCGCCGTTGACGGCGAGCTGGCGACGATTTCGGACATTACCACCGGCGGCGGCCAACTGTATTTTGCGACCGGTCCTTATTGGAACAACAACCAGAAAGGGCATCAGCTGTTCGCACTGAGAGAGCAGGACGGCTCCCAAGCCTGGAATCATGATTTCGGCAACCTGAGCTGGGCGAGCACCAACCCGCCCACTTACGCCAATGGAAAGGTGTACCTGTCGGCCGGGTCGCAAGAATCCACCGCGATGTTTGGCTTCGACGCCGCCAGCGGTGCTCAGCTGTTCAGCACACCGACGGCGGCGCAATGGCCGCAATACCTGGCCCCGGTCGTGTACAGCGGCAGCTTGTATTCGGATGGCGGCGCCTATGGCGGCATGTATGCGTTTGACGCCACCACCGGCGCGCAGAAATGGTTCGCTACGCTTGCTCAGGTCGACGGCTGGACGCCCGCAGTCGATGCCAACAACGCTTACATCTACCTGCAAGGCGAGTTCGTCATCATCGACCGCCTGACCGGCAATACTGTCGCAAAGATCACCGACACGAATACCGGCCCGTTCAATGGGGTACCGCCACTGCTCGGCGCTGCCAACAGCGCGATCGTCTCCAACTACAACGCGCTGACCGCCTTCGATACCTCGGCGCGCCGCATGCGTTGGAAGGTCGCTGGCGGTTTCCTGCCTGGTTCGGCCTATGCCGACAAGCAGGTGTACGTGCTGCGCGACCAGCCGCTGGCGCTCGAAGTCCGCAACGAAGCGGACGGCAGCCTGGCTTGGAGCTGGACGCCCCCCGCCTCGGTCGAGATATGGCTGAGCAGTGTCGTGTTGACGAATAATCTGGTGTTTGTCAGCAGCGACGACACGACCTACGCCATCGACCGCGGCAGCCATGCTACCGTATGGACGTATCCTGCTGGCGGCAAGCTGTCGCTGTCTGCCAACGGCGTGTTGTATATCAACGGCCAGAGCAGCATCGTCGCGATCAACCTGAAGTAAGCAAGTCTGCGCTGCGGCAAGCCGATGGGCTGCCTGCCGCAGCGCCCACAAACAGTTCCCAGGCGTAATGCGCGGCTGCCGCCATCGCACGCGTGCCAAAATGAGCCTTCATTTCCAGTTTCGCGAGGGCGCCATGACGACAGATCCCCAACTCAATCCAGGAGACGAAGCCAGTCCCGGCACGCCCGGCACAGGCGACGATGTCTGCCCGATTTGCCAGGGCAGCGGACGCCTGCTTGATGAAGACGATGGCGATGGCACGCCCTGCCCCAACTGTGGAGGCACGGGCGTGATTACGGAAGGGATAGGCGGCGGCTAGCGCTGTTTGCCGATCAGCGCCGGCAGCAGGGCCAGCGTGCGGCGGGTGGCGCCGCGGTGTTGGCTGGCGAAGCTGAGCGCATGTTGGCCCATGGTGGCGCGGGCGCCACTGTCGTTCAGCAGATGAGCGGCCGCTCTCATCAGGTCGGCCGCGTCGGCAATGCGTTGAGCGCCGCCGGCGGCCAGGGCGTCTTCGGTCACCAGTTCGAAGTTGAAGGTGTGCTGGCCGATCAGGACCGGCTTGCCCAAGGCTGCCGGTTCGATCAGGTTCTGGCCGCCCAGCGGTTGCAGGCTGCCGCCGACGAAGGCGACGTCGCAAGCGGCGTAGTAAGCGAACATTTCGCCCATGGAGTCGCCCAGCAGCACGTCAGCAAGCAGTTTACTGCCGTCCAGCGCCAGTTTGCTGCGGCGCTCGACCACCAGGCCTTGGGCGGCGATCAGTTTTTCCACTTCGTCGAAGCGCTGCGGGTGGCGCGCCACGATCAGCAGCAGGATGTTGGCCGGCAGTGTGGCGCGCGCGGCGGTGAAGGCCGACAGGATCAGTTCTTCTTCACCTTCGCGGGTGGAGGCACACAGCAGGACCGGGCGTTCGCCGATAGCGCTGCGCAGCGCGGCGCCGATGGCCAGTGCGGCATCCGGCACCACCACGTCGAACTTGATGCTGCCGGTGATTTCCACCCGCTGCACGCCGAGGGAGCGGATGCGTTGGGCGTCGGCCTCGGTTTGTGCGGCGACCAGCGAGATGCCGCGCGCGGCGTCGGTCAGCAGGGAGCCGAAGCGCGTGGCTTTGCGCAGCGAGCGTTCGGACAGGCGGGCATTGGCCAGCACCACCGGCACGTTACACGCACCGCAAACAGCGATCAGGTTCGGCCAGACTTCGGTCTCCATCAGGATACACACCTGCGGCTGGAAATAGCGGATGAAGCGCGAGACCATGCTGCCGGTGTCGTATGGCAGGTAGGCTTGCACCAGACGCTCGCCGTGTTTGGCGAAGAGGGCTTTGCCGGTGGCGCGGCCGGTTGGCGTCATGTGGGTGAGGATGATGCGGCTTTGCGGGTATTCGGCCAGCAAGGCGTCTACCAGAGGTTCGGCGGCGCGCGTTTCGCCCACCGACACCGCGTGAACCCACAGTACCGGGCCAGTGGCTGGAGCTAGAGCGCGGCCATAGAAGCCCAGGCGTTCGGACCAGTGCTGACGATAGCCCGGTTCCTTGCGGCCGCGCAGCCACAGGCGCGTGAGCACCAGCGGCAAAGTCAGCCACCACATCAGGGTATAAAACAGTCGCATGATCAGCCCAGCAGGCTCCGGGCCGCCGTCAGCACTTCAGCCACCGATGGCGGCGTGCCCTGATCGCCCAGGTTGATAATGCGCGGCGACCAGTTGCCTTCGGTCTTCCAGCGCGGCGAGTCCGCATAAATCTCCACCGTCGGCCGCACGAAGGCCGCCGCGATATGTACCAGTCCCGTATCGACACCGATCACCAGCGTCGCCCGGCGCGCCACCATGATGGCGTCGGCCATCGACAGTTTCGGCAGCACACGCGCATTCGGCAGGCCGGCGGCGATCTGCTCCGCTTCCGCCTTTTCTTTCGGCGAGCCCCAGGGCAGCAGGATAGTCATTGGCGCAAGCTCGCGGCCCAGCGCGATCCAGTTCTCAATCGGCCACTTCTTGGCGTCGCGCGCGGTGCCGTGGAAGTAGACCGCGTACGACTCCGGCATCCACTCAGGGCGCGGCGTATCGTCCGGCACATCGGGCAGGCCGAAATCGGCCGGCGACTCCACCGCATAGCCCAGCGCCGCGCCAGCGACGATGCGCCCGCGCGCCACCGCGTGCGTGCGCGGATCGGTCGGAATGCTCAGGTTATGAAAAATACGCGAGATGCCCTCGTAGCCTGAACCTTCGCTGCCATTGGCCAGACCAACCTTACGGCCGCCCTTCACCACGCGCGCGGCACCCATGATGATGCCGGTCTTGAGCAGACCTTGCGTATCGAACACGTAATCGTATTCGACCGAACGCAGGGTGCGGAAGAAAGCCTTGATCTCGGCTCGCGTCTCCGCCTTGCCGAGACTCTTGCGCCAGCGCCGCAACGCGAACGGAATCACATTGCGCACGCGCGCATTCAGGCGCACCAGGCTGACAAAGCCCTCCTCCACCACCCAATCGATATTCGCATCGGGGAAGTGGCGGGCGATGTCGGCCACCATCGGCATGTTATGCAGCACGTCTCCCAGCGAGGAGACGCGCACCAGCAGAATGTTCAGGGGCCGCGTCATGAACTTAGAACGGCAGTTCCGCGTCCGGCTTGGCCGCCAGAATCACATCGCGGAACTGGCCCTGGATGCGCTCCAGCGCGGCCGGCGTTTCCGCTTCAAAGCGCATCACGATCACCGGCGTGGTGTTGGACGAACGCGCCAGGCCGAAACCGTCGGCGTATTCCACGCGCAGGCCGTCGATGGTGATGATGCGCTCATTGCCAGGGAATTTGGCGTCGGCGCGCAGCTTGTCCATCAGCGCGAAGTTCTCGCCTTCTTTCAGGTGCAGGTGCAGTTCCGGCGTGCTGTCCGACTGCGGCAGTGCGTTCAGCAGCGCCGAAGGATCTTTTTCCCTGGTCAGGATTTCCAGCATGCGCGCACCGGCGTACAGGCCGTCGTCGAAGCCGTACCAGCGGTCCTTGAAGAAGATATGGCCGCTCATCTCGCCGCCCAGCGGCGAACCGGTTTCCTTCAGCTTGGCCTTCACCAGCGAGTGGCCGGTCTTGTACATCAACGGCTTGCCGCCGGCCTTCTCGATGTAAGGCGCCAGATGGCGGGTGCACTTCACATCGTACAGAATCTCGGCGCCCGGATTGCGCGACAGGACATCGGCCGCGAACAGCATCATCTGACGGTCCGGGAAGATGATCTGGCCATCCTTGGTCACCAGGCCGAGGCGGTCGCCATCGCCGTCGAAGGCCAGGCCGATTTCGGCGTCGGTCTCCTGCAGGCAGCGAATCAGGTCCTGCAGGTTTTCCGGATGCGCAGGGTCCGGGTGGTGGTTAGGGAAATTGCCATCCACTTCGCAGAACAGCTCAATCACCTCGCAGCCCATGCCGCGATACAGGTCGCCGGCAAACGCGCCGGCCACGCCGTTGCCGCAGTCGACGGCGATCTTGATCGGACGGGCGATCTTCACGTCGCCGATGATGCGCTGCAGGTACTCGGCGCGGATATCGTAGGTGCTGTAGGCGCCCGGCGTGGCAGCCGAGGAGCCGTCGTGCGCCAGGATGCTTTCATACAGGCCGGTGATGGCCTCGCCGTGTATCGCTTCGCCGGCCAGCACCATCTTGAAGCCGTTGTAGTCCGGCGGATTGTGGCTGCCGGTGACCATGATGCCCGATGCCGCGCCCAGCACATTGGTGCCGAAGTACACCATCGGCGTGGCTACCACACCCAGGTCGATCACATCCACGCCGGACGATTGCAGGCCTTCCGCCAGCGCCTTGATCAGCGATGGGCCGGACAGGCGGCCGTCGCGGCCGATCACCACTTTCTTCTCGCCCTTGGCCAGTGCGGCGCGGCCGAACGCGGCGCCGATCTGGAAGGCCACGCCGGCGTCCAGGGTTTTATCGATGATGCCGCGGATGTCGTAAGCTTTGAAAATCGTCTTGGATAAAGTAACCATAGTGTGGGTATCAGCGGAAATGGATGGAATAGTGTACATCAGTGTTTTTTGTGGCGGATCATCCAGCGCGGCGCCTTGAAGCGCACGATGCGGACGTAGATCCAGATATAACTGCCCACGAACAGCAGGCAGGACAGCATCAAGATCCATGTATGGCGCCAGAACACCGTGGCCGGAATCACGGCCGTCAGCGAGAACAGCCACAGATAAGGCGAGGTCAGCGAATTTCGACGGATCAGCGCGCGCGCCTCCTTGCGGCCCACAGCCCACTGCACCACGCGGCGGAAGATCAGGCTGTGCAGGTGAATACCGTCCGGCATGGCCGGCGACTTGCCGCGCACAAACATGCGGCGGTACACCGAGAACAAGGTTTCAAACGCCGGATAAATCAGCAGCAGCGCGGCATACCAGGTCGACACCTGCGGATTGCGCATCACCAGCAGCAGCGCCAGTTCGCCCAGCATGAAACCGATGAAATAGGCGCCGCCGTCGCCGAGGAAAATCAGGCCGACCGGATAATTCCAGATCAGGAAACCGGCGGTGGCGCCGGCCACCATCAGGGCGGCGATCAGCACGAACATATCGTTCACCTGCAGCGCCACATAACCCAGCGACAGCAGCATGCAGATGCACACCACGCTGGCCAGGCCGTTGAAACCGTCGATGATATTGATGGCGTTGGCGATGCCGGCCACCATCAGCACCGTCAGCGGCAGCGTCAGCCACACATATGGCAGCGCCCACGCCGAAAACGCCCAATCCAGGCGGTCGATGCGGGCATCGAGCAGGAAATAGCCGACGCTGGCGGCGGCCATGGTCAGCAGCAGGCGGCGCAGCGCGCTGACGCGGCCGGTATAGTCTTCCACGATGCCGCCGGCAAAGGCGACCGCCGAGCAAAGCAGCAGCCCGAGCAGCCACTGACTCATGAGCGGCACGCGCCAGATGGAAATGGCCGAACTCAGCGCGACCGCCAGGAAAATCGGCAAGCCGCCGATGCGCGCCACATGGTGGACGTGTACTTTCTGCACACCGTCGAAATTGGAATCGAGCGCCGGGCCGTGCAATCTCGCTTCTTTAATCACCAACAGGGTAAGCAGCGCCGAAGCGATAAAGCTCAGTAAGAAGGAAAACATATTATCATTATCAGCATGCCAACTGCTGATTGTACCTGATTAAACGCGGCGCCCCGAAAATCAGGCCCCCAGCATGATACCAGCAGAGCCCTGCTCAAGTGCGCATGCTTACCAATCGATACAACTCCGGGGTCAGGTCCGTCATTTCTACACGGCCTCAGCCGTAGCATGCGCTACGGCTGAGGCCGTGTAGAAATGACGGACCTGACCCCGGAATTAGCGCATGCAGAGGTGGAGCGCTTCTTTCCAATCTGGCAAGTGACAGAAGCGCGCCATCAGGCGTTCGGACGACATGACCGAGTATTGCGGCCGGCGTGCCGGCGTCGGGTAGTCGGCGGTGGCGATCGGCAGGACTTTGCACGACAGGCCGGCTTCTTCAATGATCGCCTCGGTGAACCCGTGCCAGGTGGTCTGGCCCTGCGCGCTCAGGTGGTAGACGCCGCTGTTCTGCACCCACCACTCGCGCCCGCCCGCGTGCGCCTGCGACAACACCTGCGCCGTGACGTCGGCGATGGTGCGGCTCCAGGTCGGCGCGCCATGCTGGTCGGCCACCACCCGCAGTTCGTCGCGTTCCTTGGCCAAGCGCAGCATGGTCAGCAGAAAGTTCTTGCCGCGCATGCCGTACACCCAGCTGGTGCGGAAGATCAGGTGCGGAATGCCGGCCGCCGCAATCGCCCGCTCGCCGGCCAGCTTGCTGGCGCCGTAGACGTTGAGCGGACCGACCGGGTCGTCTTCCACGCGCGGCGACGGCTGCGTGCCGTCAAACACATAGTCGGTGGAGTAATGCACCAGCGCCGCGCCCAGCGCCCTGGCCTCTTCCGCCATCACGCCCGGCGCTTCGGCGTTGATGCGGTGCGCCAGTTCCGGCTCGCTCTCGGCCTTGTCCACCGCCGTGTAGGCGGCCGGATTGACGATCAACTGCGGCTTGACGTCGCGGATCACGTCGCGTACCTGGTCGAGGTTGGACAGGTCCATCACGTTGCGGTCCACCGCCACCACTTCGCCCACTCCCTGCAGGCTGCGCGCCAGTTCATAGCCCACCTGGCCAGTGCTGCCGGTCAGCAGCACTTTCATGCGAACACCTCGGCGTCGGCCAGCAGCAGCGCGGCCTGGTCTTTGCCGGACAGCAGCGGCGCGGCGTCCAGCGCCGGCCATTGAATGCCGATGGCCGGATCGTTCCACAGGACGGCGCGCTCGTGCTCGGGCGCCCAGTAATCGGTGGTCTTGTACAGGAATTCGGCCGCATCGGAGGTGACCACGAAGCCATGCGCAAAGCCGGGCGGGATCCACATCTGGCGCTTGTTCTCGGCCGACAGTTCGATGCCGTACCATTGGCCGAAGGTCGGCGAGCTCTTGCGGATATCGACCGCCACGTCGAACACCGAGCCGGCGGTGGCGCGCACCAGCTTGCCCTGCGCCTGCTGGATCTGATAATGCAGGCCGCGCAGCACGCCCTTGGACGAGCGCGAATGGTTGTCCTGCACGAACTCCGCCGTCACGCCGGTCAGTTCGGCAAAGCGGCGGGCGTTGAAACTTTCGAAGAAGAAGCCGCGATCGTCGCCGAAGACACGCGGCTCCAGTACCAGCAAGCCTTCCAGCGGCGTTTGAATAACGTTCATCGTGGGACTACCTTATCTTCAAGAATTTGCAGCAGATACTGGCCATACTGGTTTTTCTTCAACGGCTCGGCCAGCTTGCGCAGCTGCTCGGCGTTGATGTAGCCCTTACGGTACGCAATCTCTTCCGGGCACGCCACTTTCAGGCCCTGGCGTTTTTCGATGGTGGCGATGAACTGGCCCGCCTCCAGCAGCGATTCATGGGTGCCGGTATCCAGCCAGGCCATGCCGCGGCCCATCACTTCCACGTTGAGCTGGCCCTTGTCCAGATAGACCTTGTTGACGTCGGTGATTTCCAGCTCGCCGCGCGCGGACGGCTTGATGCTGGCGGCGATGTCGCACACCTGGTTGTCGTAGAAGTACAGGCCGGTGACGGCGTAGTTCGATTTCGGCTGTTTCGGTTTTTCCTCGATCGACACGGCGGTGCGCTGGTCGTCGAATTCCACCACGCCGTAGCGCTCGGGATCCTGCACGTGATAGGCGAACACGGTGGCGCCGTCGGTCTGCTCGGTGGCGTGGCGCAGCAGCGCGTCCAGGTCGTTACCGTAGTAGATGTTGTCGCCCAAAATCAGCGCCGACGGCGAATCGCCGACGAATTCCTTGCCGATGATGAAGGCTTGCGCCAGGCCGTCCGGCGAGGGCTGCACCGCATAGCTGATGTTGATGCCCCACTGGCTGCCGTCGCCCAGCAAATCCTTGAAGCGCGGCGTGTCCTGCGGCGTGGAGATCAGCAGGATGTCGGTCATGCCGGCCAACATCAGCACCGTCAGCGGATGGTAGATCATCGGCTTGTCGTAGATCGGCAGCAGCTGCTTGGAGACGCTCATGGTCACCGGATACAGGCGGGTGCCGGAGCCGCCCGCGAGAATAATGCCCTTGCGTTCGCTCATCACTGGTCCTCGCGGTTGAAGTAATTGGTTTCGATCCACTTGGTGTAGCCGCCCGACTGCACATCGGCCACCCACGCCTGGTTATCCAGATACCACTGCACCGTCTTGGCGATGCCGGTCTGGAAGGTCTCGGCCGGCTTCCAGCCCAGTTCGCGCTCCAGCTTGCGCGCGTCGATGGCGTAGCGGCGGTCGTGGCCGGGGCGGTCTTTCACAAACGTGATCTGGTCGCGGTAGCTGCCGGCCGCTTTCGGTTTCAGCTTGTCCAGCATGTCGCACAGGGTGTGAACCACATCGAGGTTGGCCATCTCGTTCCAGCCGCCGACATTGTAGGTTTCGCCCAAGCGACCCGCTTCCAGCACGCGGCGGATGGCGGCGCAGTGGTCGCTGACGTACAGCCAGTCGCGCACCTGCTGGCCGTCGCCGTAGATCGGCAGCGGCTTGCCGGCCTGCGCGTTGGCGATGATCAGCGGGATCAGTTTTTCCGGGAAGTGATACGGGCCGTAGTTGTTGGAGCAGTTGGTGGTCAGCACCGGCAGGCCGTAGGTGTGGAAATAGGAGCGCACCAGATGGTCCGATGCCGCCTTGGACGCCGAGTACGGGCTGTTGGGCGCAAACGCGGTGGTTTCGCTGAACGGCGCGTCGTCCGGGCCGAGCGTGCCATACACCTCGTCGGTGGACACGTGCAGGAAGCGGAAGGCGGCCTTCTCGTCGTCCGGCAGGCCGGACCAGTAGGCGCGCGCCGCTTCCAGCAGGCTGAAGGTACCGTTGATGTTGGTATTGATGAATTCGCCAGGACCGAGGATGGAACGGTCAACGTGGCTTTCAGCGGCGAAGTGCACCACCGCGCGCGGCTTATGCTGCTGGAACAAGGCCAGCACCTGCGTCTGGTCGCAGATATCGCCGCGCACAAAGGTGTGGCGCGCATCCTGCTTGAGCGAGGCCAGGTTGTTCAGATTGCCGGCATAAGTCAGCTTGTCGTAGTTGATGACAGGCTCATCCGACTGCGCCAGCCAGTCGAGGACAAAATTTGAGCCGATAAAACCAGCACCACCCGTTACAAAAATCATTTAGTATCCCGCAGCAAGAGTCAAATTAGTCGGTAGATAGGATTTTATGTGAACTGCCCTGCATCGGGGCAAAAATTCAGGGTAAATCAGTTTCCAAAGCAACGAACCAATGAGTATTTCTATGAAAACCTATGTAATCGGGGATTTGCAGGGCTGCCATGACCAGGCGCTGGCCATCCTCGACCGCATACGCGAGCACGCGGCGGCCGCTGGCGTGGCCGAGCCCGCCATCCTGTTTGCAGGCGATCTGATCAATCGTGGCCCGGATTCGCTGTCCACGCTGCGCCATGTGCGCAAGCTGGCCATGGCCAGCGGCGGGCTGATCGACAGCGTGCTGGGCAATCACGATCTGCACTTGCTGGCGGTGGCGTATGGCATCCGGCCGGAGCACAAGTCCGACACGCTGGCCGAGATCCTGCATGCGCCGGACCGCGATGAACTGATCGACTGGATACGACAGCGTCCGCTGGCGATCCGGGTCAAGGATCATGTGCTGGTCCATGCCGGCCTGCTGCCACAATGGAGCGCGGAGCAAGCCATGGCGTTGGCCGGCGAGGTGCAGGACATGCTGCGCGGCGACGGCGTTGCCGAGTTTCTGGCGGAGATGTATGGCAACGAGCCGGCGCAGTGGTCAGACGATTTGCAGGGCGCGGACCGGCTGCGCTGCATCATCAACGCCATGACCCGGCTGCGCTTCTGCACCGCCGATGGCGTGATGGATTTCAAGATGAAGGAAAGCGGCACGGCCGATCCTTCGAGCGGCCTGATGCCTTGGTTTGAGGTGCCGGGACGGCGCAGCGCGCAGGAGACGGTGGTGTTCGGCCACTGGTCGGCGCTGGGCCTCAAGCTGGAACCGAAACTGATTAGCCTGGACAGCGGCTGCGTCTGGGGCGGGCAATTAAGCGCCGTGTGCCTGGAAGACCGCAGCCTGCTGCAAGTGCAGTGTCCGGAATTCCAGCAAAGCGCGGCTAAAGCGGCAAAGCCGGCGTAGCCTCCGCCATGGCCCGGTAGCCACGGTCGTTCGGATGCAGATGATCGCCGCTGTCGTAGACTGGCAGCAGCCGGTCGGGCTGGGCCGGATCGCGCAGCCGCAGGTCAACATCGGCCACCGCGTCGAACTGGCCGGCCGTGCGTATCCAGGCATTCACCGCCTGCCGCTTGGCTTCCCCTTCCGCGCTGTGGACGAAAGGCTTGCCCACGCCGCCATGCGGCGGCAACGTGGCGCCGCACACCTTGACGCCGGCGGCATGCGCGCGCTGGATCAAGGTCTGCATGCCGTCGATGATGTCCTGTGCCGACGCTTGCTGTTCCGGCACGGCCAGCATGTCGGAAGCAGTGATATCGTTGACGCCGCCATGTAGCACCAGCCAGCGCACGCCCTGCTTGTCCAGCACGTCACGCTGCATGCGCGCCAGCATGCCCGGGCCGACAAAGGGCTTGGCGGCATCCTTCAACAGCCGGTTGCCGGCCACACCCGCATTCAGCACCGCCACCGATGACGGCGCCAGCCGCGCCGCCAGCAGGTCCGGCCAACGCGCTTGCGCACCGGTGCTGGAGCCGACGCCATCGGCAATGGAATCGCCCAATACCACCACGGTACGCGGCTCGCTGGCAGCCAGCACTTCCACGCTGGCGACAAAATAACGGCTGTCATCGGTTTCCGCCGCCGGCATGACGGCGGCAGCGGTGAGATCGGCGCCCCGCGCAAGGTAGGCAAGCTGCAAGCCTTCGCCATGCAGGGTGGCGCGGGCACTGCCCTGCGGCAGGTAGAGGCTGACCGACAGTTCCTGCAAGGCCGCCACCGGCATCGCCAGCGGGTCGCTCAGCACGCTCTCGCCGGGCGCGATGGTCACTTGCGGCTGCCCGGCGAAGGCCAGCGTGTGGTCGCTGCCGGGCTCGATGGCGGCGCCACCGGCACTGCGCGCCACGCGCACCGCCCCCACCACCAGCGGCGTCGTGCCCAGCTCGTTGGACAGGCGCACCCGCACACTGTCGCCGCCCACGCTGGTGCGCAGCGCCTGGCGCAGGCTGAGCGCAGGCATGGCCGGGCCGGCGGTATCCGGCACCGCCATCCAGGTCGTCACCCACGCCGGCGCGGCCATGCCGCATGCCGGCGCCAGCACAAACAACAGCATTGCCGCCCATCGTTTCATCGGTTCACCTTGTAGTGGTTGAGTGCAGCCAGTCTACGGAGGCCGGCGGGTCAGATCAACAGCAATCGCAGCATACCCGCCATGCGCGCCGCGCATAGCCGGTTCAGCCGGCGTTGAAGTGCGTCACGCCGTGTTCGAAGCGATGCAGGACGTCAAACATCTGCTGGCGGAACCATTGGTGGGCGGGATCGTGATGATTGCGGGCGTGCCACAGCAGCCAGTAGCGGTAAGGCGGCACGTCGAACGGCAAGGGCTGCCATGCCAGCGGCGCGGCCGAGGCGAACTTGATGGCCATGTGTTCCGGCACGGTCAGCAGCAAGTCCTGCTGTCCGATCAGGCGCAACGCCGCCGAAAAGAACGGCACGCTCAGGCGCACGTCGCGCCGCACGCCATGCCGGGCCAGCGCCTGTTCGATCACGCCGTCGCGGTCGCTGCCGCCGCTGATGCGCAGGTGCGCGGCCGCCACGTAATCGGCCAGGGTGATGGTCTGCCCCGCCAGCGGATGCCCGGTGCGCATCAGGCATACGGCGCGGTCCTCGCCCATGGCGCGGCCATGCAGATTCTCCGGCAGCAGGTCGGCGATGGTGGCGACCAGATCCACGCCCTCATCGCTGAGCAGCCGGTAATAACCCGGCTCCCACAGCCGGAAGTCCAGCCGGGCATGCGGCGCTTGCGCGTGCAGCGCCTCGGCCAGCGGCGGCAGCATGTGTTCGGCCAGATAGTCGGAACCGGCAATGGAAAAAGTACGCGAGCAGGTGGCGGGCTCGAAGCCCGGGCCGTCCAGCACGGAATCGAGAGACGCCAGCACGGCCTTGAGCGGACCGCGCATCGCTTGCGCGCGCTGGGTCAGCAGGAAGCGCTGGCCTTCGCGTATCAGCAGGGGATCGCCGTACTGAACGCGCAGCTGGGCCAGCTGACGGCTCAGCGCCGACTGGGTCAGGCCCAGCGTCTCGGCGGCCAGTGTCAGGTTGCGCGTTTCCAGCAACACATCCAGCGACCTCAGTAAATTCAGGTTGGTGGATGGCTGTGGCATGGCGGTGGCTTAGTGCGCCGTTGCCGTCACGCCCAGCGCGGCGGCGACGGCTTGGTGGGAGGCTTCCGCCAGTTCGCGGCGGTGCGCGCCTTCGGTGCTCATCGGCGCCAGGATGGCCAGCTGCGCCTTCACCGGCGGGCCGTTCAGAATCAGCATGATGCTTTCCGCGAAACTGGTTTCGCCGATGAAATCCACCGACGGGTGCGAGGCGCCGCTGGCGTCATGGTAAGTCAGCGCAAACGGCTGCACCGGCACTTTCGCATCGATGGCCGCCTCGAACAGGTTGGCATGGAACGGCAGCAACTGCCCCTGCGCCGCCGTGGTCCCCTCCGGGAAAAACGCCACACGCTCGCCCTTCTCCAGGCTGGTGACCAGCCCTTTGAAGATATGCCGCAGGTCGCGCCGGTTGCCGCGCGCGATGAACACCGTGCCGGCCTTCTCCGCCAGCCACCCCGCCAGCGGCCACGAGCGGATCTCCGCCTTGGCCACGAAATGGCTCGGGTACAGGCTGTGCACCACGAAGATGTCCAGCCACGACACGTGATTAGCCACCACCACGCAATGTTCCAGCGCCGGCGCGCTGCCCGGCGCCAGTTCCACCGTCACATTGCACATCGCCAGCAGTTTGGTGGACCAGCGGCGGATATGCCCGTTACGCTTTTCCTGGCCTATCCAAGGAAACACCGTGGCGCAAATCGCCATGCCCTTGAACACATGCAGCATCACCCGCGCGAGGCGGAATATCGTCGACAATTTCATGCAGGCGTATCAGCGTCGGTAAGCAACGTGGCCGGCCACGATGGTGGTTTGCACCTGACCTGCCAGGTTGTAGCCGAGGAATGGCGTGTGCTTGCCCTGGCTGGCCAAGGCCGATGCTTCCACCGTCCAGTGCGCACCAGCGTCGAACAAGACCACGTCCGCCACCGCGCCCACCGACAGCGTGCCGGCATCCAGACCGGCCACGCGCGCCGCTTCCGAGGTGATGCGGGCCAGCGCGCGCGACAGCGGACGCTGCGCGCCGGTTTCCTGCATGGCGGCATAATCGTCGGCCCATTTCAGGGTCAGCGACAGCAGCAGTTCCAGGCCGGTGGCGCCCGGCGAGGCTTCGCCGAACGGCAGCAGTTTTTCATCGTCGTCCACCGGCGTGTGGTCCGAACACAGCGCGTCGATGGTGCCGTCCAGCAGGCCGAGGCGGATGGCATCGCGGTCGCGCTGGCTGCGGAATGGCGGGACCATGCGCGCATTCGAATCGAAGAAGCCGATATCGGCATCGGTCATGTGCACATGGTGGGCGCCAACGTCGCAGGTGACCGGCAAGCCCTCTTCCTTGGCCTTGCGGATCAGCTCCAGGCCAGCCGCCGAGGAAATGCGGCACAGGTGGACGCGCGCGCCGGTCGAGCGCATCAGTTCGAAAATGGTGTGCAGGGCGATGGTTTCCGACATCACCGGCACGCCCGACAGGCCGAGGCGCGACGCCAGCGGACCGGAAGCGGCCACGCCACCACGGCCAATGTGCGCATCCTGCGGACGCAGCCACACGGTGTAGCCGAAGGTCTTGGCGTATTGCAGCGCGCGCAGCAGCACGTTGGTGTCGGTGATCGGTTCTTCCGCCTGGGCGAAGCCGATGCAGCCCGATTCGGTCAGGGAAGACATTTCCGTCAGCGCCTCGCCTTTCAGGCCCATGGTCAGCGCGCCCAGCGGATGGACGTGCGCCTGATTCAGCTTGCGTGCGCGGTGCTTGAGCATTTCCACCAGGCCCGGTTCGTCCAGCACCGGATCGGTATCCGGCGGGCACACCAGCGAGGTGACGCCGCCCTGCACCGCGGCCTGCATTTCCGATTCCAGCGTGGCCTTGTATTCAAAGCCCGGCTCGCGCAGGCGCGCCGACAGGTCGACAAAGCCCGGCGCCACGATCAGGCCGATGGCGTCGATGGTGTCGTCGGCGGCGAAGCCCGCAGGCGCCGCGCCGACCGCAACGACTTTGCCGTCGGCGATGTAGAGGTCGTTGAGGCCGTCGATGCCGTTGGCCGGGTCGATCACGTGGCCGTTTTTAATGTGAATGTTCTTCTTCATGCTTGCGTTCCTGCCACGATACTCATCACCGCCATGCGTACGGCGATACCAAACGTCACCTGCGGCAGGATCACTGCCTGCGCCCCATCCGCCACGGCGGAATCGATTTCCACGCCGCGGTTCATCGGGCCCGGGTGCATGACGATGGCGTCCGGCTTGGCCAGCGCCAGGCGCTCCGGCGTCAGGCCGTAGCTCTTGAAGTATTCGCCGGCCGATGGCAGCAGCGCGCCGCTCATGCGCTCGTTCTGCAGGCGCAGCATGATGATCACGTCGACATCTTTCAGGCCCTCATCCATGTTGGTGAAGGTGCGCACGCCCATCTGCTCCAGTCCGCCCGGCAGCAGGGTGTGCGGGCCGATGGCGCGCACTTCCGGCACGCCCAGCGTGGTCAGCGCGTGGATGTCGGAACGGGCCACGCGGCTGTGCAGGATGTCGCCAACGATGGCCACGCGCAGGTTGGTGAAATCCTTCTTGTAGTGGCGGATGGTGTACATGTCCAGCAGGCCCTGCGTCGGGTGCGCGTGGCGGCCGTCGCCCGCGTTCACCACGTGCACGTGGTTTTGCTTCGTCTCCATCAGGTGCTTGGCGATCAGGTAGGGCGCGCCCGATTGCGCGTGGCGCACCACGAACATATCGGCGTGCATGGCCGCCAGATTGTCGATGGTGTCCAGCAGCGATTCGCCCTTGCTGGTGGAGGAGGCCTGGATATTCAGATTGATGACGTCGGCCGACAAACGCTTGGCGGCAATCTCAAAAGTCGTACGCGTGCGGGTCGAGTTTTCAAAGAACAGGTTGAACACCGATTTGCCGCGCATCAGCGGCACTTTCTTCACGTCGCGGTCGGAGATGCCGACGAAGGATGAGGCGGTGTCCAGAATGTGATTGAGGATCGCCTTCGGCAGCCCCTCGATCGACAGCAAGTGCTGCAGCTCGCCGTGTTTGTTCAGTTGCGGATTAAGCATGGTCTTATTCTATGGTTAGCGTAAATTTTCCATCGTCGGCGCGCTTCAGCACCAGCGCCTGCCCTTTCGGCACGGCCACGTGACCGGCGACGAAGTCCGCTGCCACCGGCAGCTGGCGTTCGCCACGGTCCACCAATGCCGCCAGCATGATGCGCGCCGGGCGGCCGTAATCGAACAACTCGTTGATCGCCGCGCGCGTGGTGCGGCCGGTGTACAGCACGTCGTCCACCAGCAGGATATTGGCGGCGCCAACCTCAAAGCCGATGTTGGTCGGCTTGACCTCGGCCGGCAGGCCCTTCTTGGCGTAGTCGTCGCGGTAGAAGGACACGTCCAGCACGCCGCAGCGGTGCGACAGGCCGAGGTCGGCAGCGAGGCGCTCGGCGATCCAGGCGCCGCCGGAGTGGATGCCGACGATGGCGACATCCGGTACGCCGGCCAGGCCGGCTTTCACATCGGCCAGCAGCGTGGCGTACAGCTGCTCGGCGTCGAGTTGGTTGGGATTGAGGGTAGACATGATCAGATCGAGTCGAAGTATTGTTGCAGAATGATGGCGGCGGCGCGGTCGTCGATGACCTCGCCGCGTTTGGCCGACAGCACGGCCGAGGAATAGCGTTCGTCGACCAGCTCCACCGGCAGGTTGAAGCGGCCGTTCAATTGATTGGCAAAACGGCGCGCCCGCGCCGTCATTTCGTGTTCGTTGCCGTCCGGGTGCATGGGCAGCCCGACCACCAGCCGGGCCGGCTTCCATTCGTCCAGCATTTTCTGGATATCGGCAAAGCGGGTCGCGTTGTCGACCGCGCTGATCACTTTCAAAGGTTCCGCCTGGCGCAGCATGGTGTTCCCCATGGCCACGCCGATTCTTTTCACACCGAAGTCGAACGCAAAAATGGTTTCGATACTGCTCATTTAAGCGTGGCCCGCCTCGGAAGTGAGCATCAGCGGGTCGATCCCCAGCAGGCGCATGGCGGCGGTGTAGCGTTCCTCGATCGGCAGGTTGAACAGGATCTCCGGATCGGCGCCCACCGTCAGCCAGCCGTTGCGGCTGATTTCCTCCTCCAGCTGGCCCGGGCTCCAGCCCGAGTAGCCGATCGACACTAGCATGCGCGGCGGACCTTCGCCGGCCGCCACCGCTTCCAGCACGTCGATGGAGGTGGTGAAGGCCACGTCCTTGGTCACGGTCAGGGAAGAGGAGTAACGGTGGCCCGGCGTGTGCAGCACGAAGCCGCGGTCATCCTGCACCGGGCCGCCGAACATGATGGGCTCGTCGTCATGGCCTTCGAGGCCGTGGTCGACCTTGAGGTCGATGCGCTCGAACAGGGTGTGCATGGTCATGTCGGTGGGCTTGTTGATCACCACGCCAAGCACGCCGTTTTCATTGTGTTCGCAAACATACACCACCGTGCCGCCGAAGACCGGGTCCTGCATGGATGGCATTGCAATAAGGAAATGATTTGCCAGGTTCAGCGTGCTGGCGGCAGCGCCGACTGGTTCCAAAGGGTCGCCGGCATCCTGCATCAGGCCGGGAACAGGTAGAGTTTTGCCTATTTTGCTCTTCTTCATACAAGTTGCTCTCTCTGCTGGGTGCGTGTTCTCTTGTGCTGCTGACAATTACTGTAGTATCGCGCGGCTAGCAACTCTGTTTAAACCGTAGTTTACACTGAATTGAGGGCACAGCCACGATTGCGTCCCCCACAAGATTGACTTAGACCGAATGAAACTGACTTCTTCCCTCGTATGGCTGCGGCGCGACCTGCGCGTTTTCGACCATGTGGCCCTGCATCAGGCCTTGCTGGCCAGTGAACGCGTGTATTGCGTTTTTGTCTACGATACGACGATTCTGGACACCTTGCCACGGCGCGACCGCCGGGTCGGCTTCATCCACGCCAGCTTGGCCGAAGTGGCGGCCGAACTGGCGCAACTGGGCGGCCATCTGATCGTACGGCATGGCGACCCGCTGCACGAGATTCCGGCGCTGGCGGCGCAACTGGGCGTGGACGCGGTGTTCTGCAATCGCGATTATGAACCGCAAGCGATAGAACGCGACGCCACGGTGGCGCGCGCGCTGGATGCCGCCGGCCGCAAGTTTTACAGCTACAAGGATCAGGTGATTTTCGAGTGCGGCGACGTGCTGTCGCAAACCGGCGGCGTGTTCTCGGTCTTCACGCCGTACAAGAATGCGTGGCTGAAGAAGCTGGCAGCCGATCCCTCGGTGCTGGCGCCGCACAACATCGAGCCGCACGCGGCCCGGCTGGCGCCGCCGCCCTTGCCGGCTCCGCCGCTGCCAACCCTGACCGAGCTGGGCTTTGAGGCTAGCAATCTGGCCGAGCTGAACATCCCGACCGGCATGTCTGGCGCGGCGCGATTGTTCGAGGATTTTTTATCGCGCATCGCCGACTACAACGTGGCGCGCGATTTCCCGGCGGTGAAAGGACCGTCGTATTTGTCCATTCACTTCCGTTTCGGCACGCTGTCGGTGCGCCACATGGTGCGCACGGTGCTGGATTTGCAGGAACGCGGCACGGGCGGCGAAGGCGCGGCCGTGTGGCTGTCGGAGCTGATCTGGCGCGAGTTCTACGCCATGATCCTGTACCACAATCCGCATGTGGTGGGCGGTGCGTTCAAGCCGGTGTATGACGCCATCGAATGGGAGACCGGGCCGCACGCCGACGAACTGTTTTCCGCGTGGTGCGAAGGCCGCACCGGCTATCCGCTGGTGGATGCGGCCATGCTGCAGCTGAACCAGACCGGCTATATGCACAACCGCCTGCGCATGGTGACGGCCAGCTTCCTGGTCAAGGACCTGGGCATCGACTGGCGGCGCGGCGAGGCCTATTTTGCGCAGCATCTGAACGACTTCGACCTGGCTTCCAACAACGGCGGCTGGCAGTGGGCCTCGTCCTCGGGCTGCGACGCGCAGCCCTACTTCCGCATCTTCAACCCGGTCACGCAGTCGGAAAAGTTTGACGCGCAAGGCAAATTCATCCGCCGCTACCTGCCGCAGCTGACAGCACTGAGCGACAAGGAAATTCACGCGCCATGGCTGGCGCCGCGCATGCTGGCGCCGGACTACTGGCCGCCGGTCGTCATGCACGACGAAGCGCGCAAGCGCACGCTGGAACGCTACGAAGTGGTGAAAAAACCCCAAACGTAAGAGGTTTGACCCGCGCCAACGGTGTGCGGGTTTTCAACGGTGCAGCAAACCGTTGATCGCCTCCAGCAGCACATCTTCCTGGAACGGTTTGCCGAAGTAGGCATTCACGCCCAGTTCCAGCGCGACGTTGCGATGCTTGTCCGCGCTGCGCGAGGTGATCATGATGATCGGGATATCGCGCGTGCGCTCGTCGCCGCGCACATTGCGCGTGAGGTCGAAGCCGTCCATGCGCGGCATCTCGATATCGACCAGCATCAGGTCCGGCCGCACCTCCTGCAGCTGCTCCAGCGCGTCCACACCGTCCTTGGCCAGCAGCACCCGATAGCCCTCGCGCTCCAGCAGGCGCTGGGTGACGCGGCGCACGGTCAGCGAATCGTCCACCACCATGATGGTGCGGCCCGAAACTGCTTTTGCCACGCTGGCGGCCGGGCTCCCGGCCGCCGCCTGCGCGTACTGCTGCTTCACTTCCGGATGATGCGCCAGATGCTGCGCCAACGCCACCGGATTCAGGATCAGCACAATGTCGCCGGTGCCCAGCACCGTGGCGCCGGCAATGCCCGCCATGCGCGACAGCTGCGGCCCGATATTCTTGATCACCACTTCGCGGTTGCCCAGTACCTCATCCACTTGCAGGGCGAGCCGCTCGTTGCCGTTCTTGAGCATCATCACCGGCGATGAGCGCTGCACCGGCGGCTGCGCCATGTCGCCCAGCAGAGCAGGCAGGTACTGCATGCCGTTGGCGCGGGCATCGGCCAGTGCGGCGTCTTTCATCTGCAGCACCTGCTCGACCAGAATCGCCGGCAGCGCGTAGGTTTTTCCGCCGGCGGCCAGCAGCACCACTTGGGTCACAGCCAGCGTCAATGGCAGACGGATAGTGAAGCGCGTGCCTTTTCCCGGCACCGAGTACAGATCCACGCGGCCGCCCAGCGCTTGCGCTTCCGACTGCACCACGTCCATGCCAACCCCGCGTCCCGACAATTCGGTCAGTGCTTCGGCGGTGGAAAAGCCCGGTTCGAAAATCAGGTCGGCGATTTGCGCGTCGGTGACTTGTTCGTCTGCGTCCAGCAAACCAACGCTGATGGCCTTGGCCTTGATGCGTTCCAGATCGAGGCCGCCACCGTCATCGGTGAATTCAATCACGACTTCATTGCCTTCCTGCGCCACCTGCACCAGCAGCTCGCCGGTTTCGCTCTTGCCGGCGGCGGCGCGGCGCTCGCGCGATTCCACGCCGTGGGCGATGGCGTTGCGCAGCAAGTGTTCGAATGGCGCGGACATGCGTTCCAGTACGCTGCGGTCCAGTTCCACACCACTGCCGCGGATGTCGAGGTTGACGCGCTTGTCCACGTCCTTGGCGCTCTGTCGGGCAACGCGGAACAGCCGTTCGGAGATGCTGGCGAATGGCACCATGCGAACGCGCATCAGGTCACGCTGCAGGTCGCGCGTCAGGCGGGCTTGTTGCGTCAGGTCGGAGTGGGCGTTGTCGACGCTGCGGGTCAGGCTTTCGTGGAAGCTGGCGACATCGTTGACGCTTTCGGCCATCATGCGGGTGAGCTCTTGCAGGCGCGTGAAGCGGTCGAATTCCAGCGGATCGAATTCGCGGTCGCTGGAGATGGCCATGCGCGAGGCGATTTGCGATTCCGCCTGCATCTCGACTTCGCGCAGCTGGCGGCGCAGGCGCGCCAGGTTGTCGGAGAAGTCGGCCAGCGAGGTGCGCAGGGTATCGACTTCGTTTTCCATGCGAGAGCGGGCTATGGACACTTCACCGGCCTGGTTGACCAGGCGGTCCAGGATGTCGGCGCGCACGCGGACCAGCGGCGATTTGACGCCGGCCTGTTCATCGGCGGCGGTGTGCGGTGATGCCGTTGGCGCAGTGCCTGGCGCCGTCGTTGGTGCGGCCGGCGTTGAGGCGGGCACGTCGTCGATCAGGGTGCTGATGTTGCCGGCCAGGCCGGCGACGGCTTCGGCTGGGCTCTGCAGTTGTTCGAACAGTAGCAGGGCATGGTCGTAGTGGGCCAGCAGTTCGTCAAAGGCGTGCGGTGTGGCGGAGCCGGCGTGCACCATGTTTTCGATGTGGGTTTCGATCTCGTGGCAGTGCTGGCCCAGGCGCATGGCGCCGGCCATGCGCGCGCTGCCCTTCACCGTGTGCAGGAGACGCAACAGGCTTTGCGCGTGGGCGGTGTCGGTAGGCGTGTGTTGCCAGGCACGCAGCGCTTCACCGACTTGCGGCAGCAGGTCCGCGCCTTCTTCGAGGAAGACCGGCAGCAGATCGGCGTCCAACTCGTCGTGGAAGATGGCGGGGGCAGCGGTCAGGATTTCCGGTTCGGCCGGCGCCAGCGCGATGACCTCCACGGCCGGCGTCAGCTCTTCACTGGCGGAAGGCGCGGCCTCTGCGACGGCGGGCGGCGGAGGCTCCTCGGCGACGGGCGGCTCGGCTTCTGCGACGATCGGCGATGGCGGCTCCTCGGTCACAGGCGGCGTGGCCTCGGCGGCAACGGCCTGCGATGGCTCCTCAGCGGCGGGTGGTAACGGCGGCGGTTCGGGCGCCAAGGGGGCGGCGATTTTCAGCGGCGGTTCAGCGAAAGCGTCGTCGAAGGCGGCGTTGAACAGGTCGTCGATGCCGTCGTCGACATGCGGCTCCGGCTTTTTCTTCGGCGGCGGCGCGGTCGGCGCTTCGGATTCCGGCACGGTGCCGCTGATCGCATTGAAGGCCTCGCGGAACAGCTGATCCAGCGGCGACTCCGGCGTCACCGACGGCGCATGCAGGCCATCCATCGTCTCGGCCACCAGATCGTCCAGCCGCGCCTCGATCTCGTCGGTGGCGGCAGGCGGCGTCGCCATCAACTCATCGCGCAGGCCGTGCAAGGCGCCGATCAACTCCGGCTGCGCCGGCGGCATCTCGCCGGCGGCAAAACTTTGCAGCATCTGGCGTATGCGCTGGATGGTGAAGTCCAGCAGGTCATGCTGCGCCTGATCCAGATGCGGCGCCGGCGGCAGCAACACCTCCAGCGCGCTCTCCAGCGCCAGCGCCAGTTCGCGCAGGGCCGTAAAGCCTACCGTGCCGGACGTGCCGGCCAGCGTGTGCGATGCCGCCAGCGCTTCCGGATTCACCGGACGGCGCGGCTCGTGGCGCCATTCGCCGAAGTCCTGCTCCAGCTTGCGCACCAGATCGTCCGATTCGTGCAGATAGATGTTGTACAGCGGCAGAGGGATTTCCATGCCGCCGACAAGCTTCACGTTATCGTCGCGCGGAACGGCCGGCGTGATGCTCGGGAATTCGATGACGTTACCGTGTGTGACCAGCGGCGGCAAGGCCGGCGCGGGCACGGCGGCTGGCTCGACGCCGGCAGGCGCGGCGGGAGTGGCGATTGGTTCGGTGGTGGCTGGCACGGGCGCGAGGGCCGGCTCTCCGCCGTCTTGCACGCGGACGGCGGCGGCGATCAGGGCATCGGCGTTGCGCGACGAGACGCCGCTGGCGACCAGCTCCGCAACCCAGGCACGCATCTCTTGCTCGGCACTGCTCAACAAATCATACAGCGCATCCGTGGCCGGACGCTGCTCCGCCAGCCACACATTCATCACCTTCTCAATCGCATACGCGGCATCGGCAAACTGGTTCAGGCCCACCATGCGCCCACTGCCCTTCAAGGTGTGGAAGGACCGCCGCAGCATGGTGAGATGCTCCTCCGTGCGCGGCTGCGGCAAGGTTGCGCCGACAAATACCAGCACCTCCTGCGCCTCGGAGATAAAGATGTCGAGCAGTTCCGCCTCCACCGCCGCATCGTTGACGGCAGGCGGCGGCTCGGCCGGCATGGCAACCGGCGCCGGTGCAGGCACCTGCTCCTCCAGCACCGGAATCGACTCCGACGCCGCCATCTTCTTGAACGGCACGGAGCGGAAACTCCCCTGCGCCGCATCAAACGCAAAACGCTCGCGCGCGCCGGCCGCGTTCTGCGCCAGCATGTCGACAAAGAAGCCCAGCGCCCCCACGTTCTGCGCGATGTCGTCCAGCGCCTTCGGCTCGTGCGACGCATCGCCTTCACCGCGCGCCAAGGCCTGCACTGCAGACTTCACATGCTGCGCGGCGTGCATCGCATCGTCCTGATCCAGCACGGCCAGCGCGCCTTGCAACTGATGCAGCACCGGCTCCAGCTCCAGCAAAGATGGCCGTCTGGATGGGTCGGCGTAATAATCGTCCAGCACCTTCTCCACCTGACGCAAACCGGTTTTCATCTCCATCGCCAGCGCGACCACGGTATCGTCCTGCTGCATCTGATGCGCCAGGCCGCTTTGCCATTGCGCCGGTTCCGGCGGCGTTTCGCCGGAGACCAGCGCCAGCAGGCGTGCGCCTATGGTGTCGGCATGGGCGACGAAATCGTCCGGCAGGTGGCGGATGTGCTGCAAGCCATGTTCGGCGAACAGCAAGGCGGTGGCCATCTCCAGCGCCAGTTCCTCGCTGCGGCCGGCGGAGACGGCCTTGCGCGCGACGCCGGCCAGCTGGCGCAGCAAGGCGCCCAGTGCGGGCAGGTTGAGTTTCTCGCATTCGGCGGCAACGGCGTGCAGCGAGGCGTCGAACGCGGCGTCCAGATCGGGATCGATTTCTGCGCTGGCCAGACGGTCCCAGTGGGCCTTGGCCTGGGCGATGCCGGCCTTGGCGCGTTCCAGCGCTTCGGTGTCGATCTGCCCGTAGCGGCGGGTTTCGTAGTCCTGCGGCGCGAGGCCGTTCAGTGCGTAGGCGGCGCGCACTTGCTGCACCGTGGGCGAAGCGGATTCCGCGCCAGCGGCGGCGACGAAGAACAGCGCGTCGCGCAGCATGGTCTCCAGCTGTGCGGCCGAACCCTGGCTCAGACGGCGGATTTGCAGATTGATCAAGCCAAACAGCTGCTTGACATACAGGCTGGCGGGCAGCGTGCCATCGGCCACCAGTTCGGCAAAAGCCTGCATGACCAGCCAGAAGGCGCGGGCATGGCCGTCCTGCTGCGCGCCGGCCACCAGCTTGATGGCGTCCAACAGCGCGCCGGCGTCGCCGGAGCCCTTCATGTAGGGCAGCAGCGCGCGCTCGAAGCGCTGGCGATACGCGGCGTAGTCCGGCGCCTCGGCCGCAGCCTCCGCCGCCGGCAAGCTTACCGGCTGCGACAAGTCCGGGTAGAACAAATCCGCCGGATGGATGCGCTCAGCGCCCATCATCTCCTGCGCCGCGCGATAGTACGGGAACAGCCTGGCCGGCTGCGACGGCGCGCCTTCCAGCAGCTCTTCCAGATACTCCACCAGCGCCTGATACAGCTGCGCCACCGTCTGCACATGATCGCTCGAACATTTCAGCGCGCCGGCCTTGAAGCGGTCCAGCGCCGCCTCGGCCACCTCGGTCATCAGGCTGACGCCATCCACATCCACCATCTGCAACGCCCCATGCGCCTGATGCAAATGCGACTTGGCGTGCTGCAGCTGCGTGGCCTGATCTTCCGGCTCCCGCCCTCCCGCCTCGAACAAGGCGGTGCGCGAGCGGGCCAGCGACTCGCGGATTTCCACCATCACCCATGACAGCGGGCCGGTATCCAATTGCGGTTGCTGTGAGTTCGGAAAATCAGTCTTGGTCATGCTTGTCTCGGCCTTTCGTTAAGCTATGCGGAAGCGCGCCACGGAGTTCTTCAACTCCTGCGCCAGCACCGACAGCTTGTGAATCGATTGCGCGGTTTGCTGCGTGCCGTCCTGCGTTTGCTCGGTCACCGCCAGAATATGCTGGATGTTCTGCGCCACGCCGGACGCGGAGGTGGCCTGCTGCCCGGTCGCCTGCGCGATCCCGGAAATCAGCTCCGCCAGCCGGTTGGACACCTGCGAAATATCATGCAGCGCCGCTCCCGCCGCATCGGACAGGCGCGCGCCTTCCACCACGCCCTGCGTCGACTTTTCCATCGCCGCCACCGCGTCGTGCGTATCGGTCTGAATGGTGCGCACCAGCGCGCCGATCTGCTTGGCCGCTTCGGCCGAACGTTCCGCCAGCCGCTGCACCTCCTCCGCCACCACCGAGAAACCGCGCCCCGCCTCGCCGGCCGACGCGGCCTGGATGGCGGCGTTCAGCGCCAGCACGTTGGTCTGCTCCGTAATATCCGAAATCAGCTCGGTGATCTCGCCGATCTCCTGCGACGATTCGCCCAGCCGCTTGATGCGCTTGGACGTATCCTGAATCTGCTCGCGAATCTCGTGCATGCCCTTGATGGCGTTTTCCACCGCCGTCGAACCCTGCTGCGCCGCCGCCACCGACTGCCGCGCCACGTCGGCCGACTCGCTGGCGGAGCGCGACACATCGGTAATCTCGTTGGCCATCTTCACCACCGTGGACGAGGCATCCTGAATCTCGCGCGACTGCTGCTGCGACGCCTGCAGCAGGTCGTTGGAAATGCTCTGCGCATGGGTGGACGCCTTGGTCACCTGCTCCGCCGTCGCCGTCACCCGGCCCACCAGCCCGCGCAACTCCTCCACCGTGTAGTTGACCGAATCGGCAATCGCGCCGGTGATGTCCTCGGACACCGTGGCCTGCACCGTCAGGTCGCCGTCCGCCACTTCCTGCAGCTCGTTCATCAGGCGCAGAATCGCCGCCTGATTCTGGTCGTTCATCGACTTGGCTTCCTCTTCCTTCTTCTGCGCCTGCTGACGCATGGCGTCCGCTTCCTGACGCCGGCGTTCCGCGCCGCGCGTGCGGTTGTGCGAATCCATCAGCAGCACGCGGCCGATGGCCGCCGCCGTCATCAGCGTCAGCATGCCGCCTGCCACCATCAGCCAGAACGTGATGTCGAGCGAGTCCTGATTCTCGCGGTAAGCCTGCTGCAAAACGCTCAGGCGCTGGCGCAGCGCCTCGTTGTCGTTGAAGATCAACTGTTCCGCCGCCCTGGCGGCATTGAATTTATCCAGTTTCTCCAACATCGCCGTCACCAGCTTCTGATAAGCCTCGAAAGACGCCTGCAGCTCGGTGAACTTGGCGCGCAGGTCCGGTTCGCGCACGGCGGCCAAACCTTGCTGCGGGCTGCCGTTGAGGAAGCCGTCGATGGTGTTGCGGAACACCGTGGTGTCGCGCCCCAGCTGGAATGCGGTCTCGGAACTGATGCCGCCAGCCGTCAGGAATTCGCCGGCGCTGCGGCTCATGCGCTGGGTCAGCATGGTCAGCTTGCCCAGGGCCGCGATCTCGCGCGCCGAAGCGCCGCGCTGCACCTTCAGGCCGATGATGTCCTCGGTGCGCACCAGCAGGTCGGGCGACATCTCGTTCAGCTTTTGCAGCGTCTTGTCCATGCCGCTCAGGTCCGCCTTCAGCTGCAGGATGGTGCCGGCGGCGAGGTCGGTCGCCGTCCACTGCTTGCGCGCGGCCGCCACCACCACCGCGATATCGGAACGCGGCTCGCCGATGGCGCGGCCCTGGTACTGGCCGCCGCTGGTCATCAGCTTGATATCGTTATTGAGTTCCTTGCGGCTTTCCTCCAGCTGGCGGAAACCTTCGGCGCTGCCCTGCACCGCGTTGGGCGCGGCCTTGCCGATGCGCTGCGAGTGCATCAGCGCGTCGCTGGCCACTTGCGTCTGCGCCGAGCGGTTGGCGCTGTGGATGTTATTCAGCGCGACGAAGATCGCGCTCATGCCGAGGGAGACTGCCAGGGCGGTGGACAGCACGCTCAGTTGGCGCTGCGCCGACAGATGGCCGATCAGCGGCAGCTTGAAACCGGGGCCGGTATCGGCGGCGGTGGCGGAGGCGCCGCGGCGGCGGCCCAGCGCGTCGCGCAGGCGCAGCGGCGCCTCGTCGCCATCGTCGGCGGCCGGCGATGGAGGTGGCGCGGCGGCGGGCGTGCCGCCGTCGGCGGCATGCAGAAACTGCGAATCGCCAAATTCTGAATTGGCTGCCGCATCTGGTGCGGCATTCCGGCTGCCGCGCGAGAAAATCTTAAACGCCATACACCCTCTCCGGATTAAGTGTTTGCTATACCAGTCCTACCTGTACAAAACGCGCTTCCTGCACCAGTTGCGCCAGATCGATGCGCAGCCACGATTGTCCCTCACCGTCGCGGAATTGGTCGTCCGCCACGGCTTCCATGTCGGCCAGCTTGCGCAGGCCCAGCACGCGCTCGACCCGCAGCGCGCAGTTGAAACCCAGCCCGGGCGCAAAGCTGATCAGGCGGCGTTCGGACGGCGCGGCGTCGCCGCTGCCGTACTGGCGATAGCGCGCCAGATCGATCACGCCGGTCAGGTTGCCGCGGATATTGGTCAGGCCCAGATACCAGTCCCGCGTCAGCGGCACCGGCGTGACGGGCTGCAGCGGCACGATCTCGCTGATCTGGGTCAGGTCCAGCAGGCACAGACGGCTGCCGATCATGACGCCCAGTTCACGCCCGCCCTCGGCCGCGCCGGTTTTAGCGGCCTGCATGCGCTCCAGCAGCTGCACCTGATACTGGCGCAGGCGGCTGCGGCGTTCCGTGGGCGCCGGGCCGCTCATCAGCCGAGGGCCGCAATCTTGGCCAGCAGTTCGGCCGGATCCACCGGCTTGACCAGATAGTCCCTGGCGCCCTGGCGCAGCGCCCAGATGCGGTCCGTCTCCTGGCTTTTGCTGGAGCAGATGATGATCGGGACGTCCTTCAGCTCCGGATCGCGGCCGATCGAGCGCGTGACCTGGAAGCCGTTCGCGCCGGGCATCACCACATCCATCAGGATCAGTTCCGGCTTTTCCTCCTTGAGCTTGAGCAGCGCTTCCTCGCCGCTGACGGCCACCGACACGGTGTAGCCGCTGCGCGTCAGGATATCGCTCAGGAAGTAGCGCTCCGTGGCCGAATCATCGACGATGAGAATTCTCTGTATGGCCATATTTCCCCCTGCGGCTCTCTTATTCTGGTGTAGCGACAGCGCCGCCGGTGTGCTCGCGAACGGCGGCCAGCAGGCTGTCTTTGGTAAAAGGTTTGGTCAGATAGGCAACGGCGCCCACCATGCTGCCGCGCGCGCGGTCGAACAGGCCGTCCTTGGAGGACAGCATCAACACCGGCGTGGCATGGAATTTTGCGCTTTTTTTAATCAGGGCGCAGGTTTGATAGCCATCGAGGCGCGGCATCAGGATGTCGCAGAAGATCAGCGCCGGATGATGGTCGTTGATCTTGGCGAGGGCGTCGAAGCCATCTTCGGCCAGCACCACCTGGTAGCCGGCCTGGGACAAAAAGATCTCGGCCGAACGACGTATGGTGCTGCTGTCGTCGATCACCATGATTTTCAGAGCAGTTGTCGTCATAGTCGCAGGCCGGTTCGGCGCCTCACATCAGATGGCTACCATCTCGAAATCGTCCTTGCGGGCACCGCATTCCGGGCAGCTCCAGTTCATCGGGACGTCGGCCCAGCGGGTGCCTGGCGCGATGCCTTCGTCCGGCAGGCCGGCTTCCTCATCGTAGATCCAGCCGCAGATCAGGCACATCCAGGTCTGGAACTCCTGCGTTGTTTCGTTGCTACTCACGTTTTGCCACCCTCAATCTAGTAAAATGCTGAATTAGGTATCTTAATCTACCCGCCGTGCAAAACCAAACTTCTCCTCTTATATTGAGCTTCGGCGCTGCCGATCCGGCTGGCGCCACCGGCGTCCAGGCCGACCTGGCGGCTTTTTCGGCCCTGTCCTGCACCGGGCTGGCCGTCACCACCGCGTTGCTGATCGGCGACAGCGCCCGCGTCGAAGACATGCAGGACATCGACCCGGATTGGGTGGCCGACCAGGCCCGCGTGATCCTGGAAGACATGACCATGGCCGCCTTCAAGGTCGGCGCCATCACCAATCTGGAACAGGTGGCGGCGGTGGCCGAGATCCTGTCCGACTATCCCGATGCGCCGCTGATCCTCGATCCCTTCAGTTCGCGCCTGCCGCAGCCGGCCGACGACGACGCCGAAGAACTGATGACCGCCATCCGCCAGCTGCTGGTGCCGCAAGCCACGCTGCTGATGCTGTCCCAGGTGGAACTGGGCCGGCTGGCCGAAACCTGGCGCGAAAGCGGCGACGACAGCGAAGACATGCTGCAATCGGACGTTGAGCACCTGCTGGCCCTGGGCTGCGAGTTCGTGCTGGTGACCGGCACCGCGTCCGGCAGCCAGGGCGACGGCACCTTGGCCAACACCCTGTACGGCGCCGATGGCGTGATCAGCCACGACGCCTGGCAGCATCTGGCCGGGCCGTTCATCGGCGCCGGCAACACCCTGTCGGCGGCGCTGACGGCCTTCATGGCGCGCGGCGCCGACGTGCCGGAGGCCGTGGCGGCGGCGCAGGAGTACACTGTCGGCGCGCTGGCGCATGCCCAGCGCTACGGCATGGGCAAATTCGTGCCGAACCGATTTTTCCATTTGCAGTCCCCCGGGGACATGCAGTAGCAAAGAAAGATGCCTCTATGACCACGATTTCCAAGAACGACCAGCTGTTCGAACGCGCCCAGAAGACCACGCCGGGCGGCGTCAACTCGCCGGTGCGCGCCTTCCGTTCGGTGGGCGGCACGCCGCGCTTCATCACCCGCGCCGAAGGCCCCTACTTCTGGGATGCGGACGGCAAGCGCTATATCGACTACATCGGCTCCTGGGGTCCGGCGATCGTCGGCCACGCCCATCCGGAGGTAGTGAAGGCGGTGCAGGATGCGGCCACGCGCGGCCTGTCGTTCGGCGCGCCGACCGAGGCGGAAATCGAGATGGCGGAAGAAATCGTCAAGCTGGTGCCGTCGCTGGAGCAAGTGCGCCTGGTCTCGTCGGGCACCGAGGCGACCATGAGCGCCCTGCGTCTGGCGCGCGGCGCCACGGGGCGCGACAAGATCGTCAAGTTCGAAGGCTGCTACCACGGCCACGCCGATTCGCTGCTGGTGAAAGCGGGCAGCGGCCTGCTCACCTTCGGCAATCCGACGTCGGCCGGCGTGCCGGAGGACTTCGTCAAGCACACGCTGGTGCTGGACTATAACAACGTGCAGCAGATCGAAGAAGCCTTCGCCAGCTTCGGCAGCGAGATCGCCTGCGTGATCGTGGAGCCGGTGGCCGGCAATATGAACCTGATCAAGGGCACCCGCGAATTCCTGCAAGCGCTGCGCGACCTGTGCACCAGACACGGCGCCCTGCTGATCTTCGACGAAGTGATGTGCGGCTTCCGCGTAGCGCTGGGCGGCGCGCAGGAACTGTACGGCATCAAGCCGGATCTGACGGCGCTGGGCAAGGTGATCGGCGGCGGCTTGCCGGTGGCGGCGTTCGGCGGCAGCACGGCCTTGATGAGCAAAATGTCGCCGGTGGGCGCGGTGTACCAGGCCGGCACGCTGTCGGGCAATCCGGTGGCGGTGGCGGCAGGCATGACCACGCTGAAGCTGATCCAGCAACCGGGCTTCTACGACAAACTGAGCGCCTCGGCCAGGCGTCTGGCGGACGGCCTGACGGTGGCGGCCAGGGATGCGGGCATTCCGTTCTGCGCCGATGCCGTGGGCGGCATGTTCGGCCTGTATTTCAGCGAGACGCCGCCGAACAACTACGCCGAAATGATGGCGGGGAACCGCGAGCGCTTCAACATCTTCTTCCACCACATGCTGGACGAAGGCGTGTACTTCGCGCCGGCGGCATTCGAGGCGGGCTTCGTCTCGGCGCAACACACGGACGAAGTGATCGACGAAACCATCGCCGCCGCCCGCCGCGTGTTCGCCAAGTTATAAAAACTCCGGGGTCAGGTCCGTCATTTCTACACGATCTCTGCCGTAGTGTTCACTACGGCAGAGATCGTGTAGAAATGACGGACCTGACCCCGGATTGCTTTAGCCGTCGGCCTGTTCGTCTTCTTCGGAGCGCTGGATCACGCCGGTGTTGAAGTTGTATTCGAACAGGTCGCCGTAGCGGCCCCACTCGATGGCCACGCGTAGCGCGCGCTCGGCCTCTTCTTCGCTGAGCGTGAAGCGCAGCAGCTTGAGGAACAAGTCTTCCGGCAGGTCGCCCGACTTGTCCTGTTCCAGCCCATGACAGATGTAGGCGATCAGCGGCACCTGTTCCAGCAGCTGCTTGGCGAACATTTCCTGCCGCTCTTCTGACTTCACGTAGCGCGCCCCCAGCTCCGTCAACAGGATGTCGCCATTGGTCAGATAGGCAAAGCCCAGCAGGATCAGGGCATTCAGCACTTCCAGCAATTCGGCGTCGGTCAGCTCCGTCTCTTCGGCGATCTTCGGCAAGTCGGCGCGGCCGTGGAACGGCTCTTCGGCCAGCAGCTCCAGAATACCTTCCATGTGTGCGATGTCGGCCTGCGGCAGGCGGTCGCCCAGTTGCAGCTTGACTTCGCGCTCGCTGATCAAGCCACTGCCGCTGCCGCGACGGCCGGAGCTGGCCGTCATCAGCTCATACACCTTGTCGATCAGCTGGCGCACTTCGGCGCTTTCCGCCTTGCGCGGCTGCGCCAGCGAAATCGGCAGCTCGGCGCGTACCCGGCCCGGATCGCTGGCGAAAATCAACACGCGGTCGGCCATCATCACCGCTTCCTCGATGTTGTGCGAGACCACGAGTATGGCTTTGGTCGGAATCTGGCCGGACTGCCACAGCTCCAGAATCTCTTCGCGCAGGCGTTCGCCGGTCAGCACGTCCAGCGCGGAGAAGGCTTCATCCATCAGCAGCACTTCCGGCTCCATCACCAGCGCGCGGGCGATGCCGACGCGCTGGCGCATGCCGCCCGACAGCTCGCGCGGCAGCGCGCCTTCAAAGCCGGACAGGCCAATCAGGTCGATCACTTTTTCGGCGCGGCGCGCGCGCTCTTCCGGCGGCATGCCCTGCGCTTCCAGTCCCAGCTCCACATTCTTCTGCACCGTGAGCCAGGGGAACAGGGCGAACGACTGGAACACCATGCGGATACCGCGCGCCGTGCCATACAGCGGCATGCCGCGGTACAGCACCTGGCCCTGATCCGCCTGAATCAGGCCCGCCATGATGCGCAGCATGGTCGATTTGCCGGAGCCGGATTGGCCCAGCAGCGCCACGATCTCGCCTTCGCGCAGGGTGAAGTCCACGCCTTCCAGCACCGCGCGCGCGGAGCCATCGGCTGCGCGGAAGTGTTTGCCGACGGCTTTCAGTTCAACGATAGGAGTGCTCATGATTCTGTTCCTAGAAATGCAGCCGGCTTTCGGCCAGAGTGTACAAACGGCGCCAGACGAAGTGGTTAAAGCCCATCACGAAGATACACATGATGCCGATGCCCAGCGCGATGCGCGGGAAGTCGCCGGCAATCGTCATCTCCTGGATGTAGCTGCCGATGCCGTGCGCCTTCAACGTGGTTGGCCCCCAGCTGACGAATTCCGAGACGATGGCGGCGTTCCATGAACCGCCCGACGCGGTGATGGCCCCGGTCACAAAGCTGGGGAAGATGGCCGGCAGCAGATAGCGCCGCCATTTCAGCCAGCCGGTGAGGCCGAAGTTCTTGGCCGCGTGACGCAGTTCGGTCGGAATGGTCGAAGCGCCGGCGATCACGTTAAACAGCAGATACCACTGGGTGCCGAGGATCATCAGCGGCGACAGCCAGATGTCCGGATTCAGGTGGTAGCGCACGATGATGATCACCGCCACCGGAAACACCAGATTGGCCGGGAAGGCCGCGAGGAATTGCGCCACCGCCTGCGTGCGCGAAGCCCAGCGCGGATTCATGCCGATCCAGATCCCCACCGGCACCCACACCAGCGCCGCCAGCGCCAGCAGCAGCACCACGCGCAGCATGGTGTACACGCCCAGCATCAGCACATGCCCCACTTCGCTCCACCCCACCTCGGTGCGGATGAAATGCACCAGACTCCAGAGCGCGTAGAACACCACGGCGGCGATCACCGCGTCCCAGACGCGCTGCGGCACCAGCGACGGTTTGTCGCGCCGCGCGCGGATCGAGGTGCCATCGTGCGACAGGCGGAATACGGCGATGGAACGTTCCAGTTGATACGCGAACCAGGCCACGATTTGCTGCGTGCGTTCGGTGCGGCGCAACCATGTCAGCAGCCACGAAGACTGGGCGGTATCGCCGCCGGTTTCCTCGAAGCGGAATTTGTCGGCCCATGCCAGCAAGGGACGGAAGAACAGCTGGTCGTACAGCAGCACCGCGATCAGCATGGCGAAGATGGCCCAGCCGATAGCCTGCAGGTTGCTTTGCTCGATGGCCAGCGCAATGTACGAGCCCATGCCGGGCAGTTTGATGGTCTGGTTGGACACCATGATGGCTTCCGACGCCACCACGAAGAACCAGCCGCCGGACATGGACATCATCATATTCCACAGCAGGCCGGGCATGGCGAACGGCAGCTCCAGCCGCCAGAAGCGCTGCCAGCCCGATAGCTGGAACACCTGCGCCGCCTCCGACAATTCAGCCGGCACCGAGCGGAAACCCTGATAGGCCGAGAAGGCCATATTCCACGCCTGCGAAGTAAAGATGGCGAAGATGGCCGCGCATTCCACGCCCAGCAGGTTGCCGGGAAAGAGCGCGATAAACGCCGTCACCGTAATCGACAGGAAGCCGAGAATGGGAATGGACTGCAGGATGTCGAGCATCGGCACCATGACTTTTTCAGCCACGCGGTACTTGGTGGTCAGGGCCGCGAACACGCAGCTGAAAATCACCGACGCGCCCATGGCGATGAACATGCGCAGCGTGGTGCGCAGCAGGTAGTACGGCAGATACCACGGGTCCAGCGTCATCGGCAGCGTCTGGCCGAGTTCATACGGGCGCGCCATCTGCTGGCTGCCATAGGCCATCAAAACGAAGATCGCCAGCACGATGGGCAGCAAAGCCCAGTCCCAGCGATTACCGCCGGCCTCCACCACCTGGCGGGGGAAAAATTGCCGTTTTTTGTTCATAACTATTACTTTCTCTGGCGGCCAGAGCGGCCGGGAGGCGCGAAAGGAGGGAGCGTTAACGCTGGCCGCCATTCTAATGGATTACTACTACAAAATTATTACAGTCATGAAAGTTACCTATTATATAATTGCCAGATATGAAATTGATTGCAGAAAAACGGTCGAAGACCGACAAATACGACGTCCTGCGCTTTGTACGCAATAACGGCAGTTGCACCGATGCGCTGATGCCGCGCCAGGGCATTTTGCCGCATGATCTGGTGCACTATGTGGTGGAATCGGCGCTGCCGCTGCGTCATGGTTTCCTCAGCCTGCTGGCGCGCGGGGCCGATGCGCAGTTCGTCATGGAGTCCGTACACGACAAGAGCAATCCGGATGTGGAAACGGAAGCGGTGCAGGCCGAGGCCATCGTCGAGGGTTTGCAGGCGCAGCTATGGTCCGGGGCGTTTGACGAAGCAGCCTTCCTGACCGGCGCCGCTGCGGCCTGCACGGCCCGCAACAAACCGCCGTTCGATTTCAGCCGACTGGCGCTCGACCTCAAGACGACCCTCTACGACCGCGCCCTCGCCCTGCACGAGCAATGGAGCAACGCGCCCTACTACAGCGCCCTGTCGCTGGAATTCAGCCCGGTTATTTGAGCCAGCCGCGGTGGCGGAAGTACAGGAACGGTGCAATGGCGCTGGCCAGCATCATGCCCAGCGCCAGCGGGTAGCCCAGATCCCACTCCAGTTCCGGCAGCCACTTGAAGTTCATGCCGTAGATCGAAGCGATCAGGGTCGGCGGCAGGAAAGCCACGCTGGCCACGGAGAAGATCTTGATGATCTTATTCTGGTTAATGTTGATGAAACCGACCGTGGCGTCCATCAGGAAGTTGATCTTATCGAACAGGAAGGACGTGTGGCCGTCCAGCGATTCAATGTCACGCAGGATCTGGCGGGCCTCCTCGAACTGCTCGGAATTGAGCAGGCGGCCGCGCATCAGGAAGCTGACGGCGCGGCGGGTATCCATCATGTTGCGGCGGATGCGGCCGTTCAAGTCTTCTTCGTGGGCGATGGCGTTCAGGGCGGCGGCGGCGTCCTGGTCGGTGAATTCTTTCTGCAGCACGCGGCCCGAGACTTCTTCCAGATTCTGATAGATGCCCTCCAGCGCGTCCGCCGAATACTCGGCGTCGGTGGCGTACAGGTCCAGCAGCACGTCCATATAGTCGGCGATGGAGCCCGGACGCGAGCGGGCGCGCATGCGCACCAGGCGGAACACCGGCAGATCGTCGGTGTGGACCGAGAACAGAATCTTGCGCGCCAGGATAAACGCCACGGTGACGATGCGCGACGGGCCATTCTCTTCTTCCAGCAGGAAATCGGTGCGCAGGTGCAGGTCGCCGTTTTCCGCCTCGTAGTAGCGGGCCGAGGCTTCGATATCCTTGACTTCATCCTCACCCGGCAGGATCACGCCGTAGATATTGCGTACCCAGGCGCGTTCCGCATCGGTCGGGTCGGTCAGATCGACCCAGACAGGCTCAACTTTTTCCAGATCTTCGCGCGTGTCGATAGGAACCTGGTTGAGCCGGCCATTCTGGAGAACGAAAACATTAATCATGGAGTCACGCGCCTTCTGGAAACAGCGCAAGTGTACCCGCAAAGCCCCGGGCTAATCCAGCCAAAATTCGGGGTCAGAGCCGACAATCGGACATTTCGCGCGCGAAATGTCCGATTGTCGGCTCTGACCCCGAATTTTAAGGTAGCTCGGCGGAGTTCATGCGGCGCAAAATGACCGCGGTGCGGCGCGCCAGGTAGTTGGAGTCGCGATGTTTGTCGAAATAGCGCGGATTGGGCAGCATCACCGCCAGCTTGGCCGCCTGTATGGCGTTCAGGTTGGCCGCGCTGACGCCGTAGTAGTGCCGCGCCGCCGCCTCAGCCCCAAAGGTACCGGTGCCGAATTCCACCACGTTCAGGTAGATCTCGAAGATGCGCTCCTTGTCCATCAGGGTTTCCAGCATGTAGGTGATGATCAGCTCCTGCCCCTTGCGCAGGTAGCTGCGCGAACCGGACAGGAACAGGTTCTTGGCCAGTTGCTGGGTGATGGTCGATCCGCCCGAGACCACTTTTTTCTTCTTGTTGTTCTTCTCGTAGGCCTTTTGCATGGCCTCCCAGTCCACGCCCTCGTGCTCGGAGAAATTGGCGTCTTCGGACGCGATGATGGCGCGTTTCAGATTATTCGAGATGCGGCTGTAGGGCACCCACATTTGCTGGATGTTGGCGTTCGGATTTTTCTCGCGCAGCGCCGACTGCTGCTGGCGCATGAAGCTGGTCATGGATGGGTCATGGTCCACCCACCACCATATCTGGAGGAAGAAGTACAGCTGCACCGCCAGAAACAGCAGCACAGGAACGATGAAGATCCACTTCACCCAGCGCCATTTGCCAGCGGATTTGCTCATAGCTTGGCGCGCAGGTTCTGCAGCACGTCGGCGGTGGCCGGCTGCACGCCGCGCCACAGCTGGAAGGCTTCGGCGGCCTGTTCGACCAGCATGCCCAGGCCGTCGCGCAACTGTGCGCCATGCCGCGCGGCGAACTGCAAGAATACGGTGGGGGATGATCCGTACATCATGTCCAAAGCCAAAGAGCCTGGCGCAAAAATCGATGGCGATACCGGCGGTACTTCCGCACTCAGGCTGGCCGCTGTGCCGTTGATGATGATGTCGTATTCGCCTTCAATGCCATCAAAGCCGCACGCCGAGACCACGCCCTCGCCGCCCAGTGCGGCAAACTGTTCGACCAGTTCTTCGGCCTTGGCTACGGTGCGGTTGGCAATCACCAGTTTGGCCGGACGATGTTCCAGTATCGGCAGCACCACGCCGCGCACCGCGCCGCCCGCGCCCAGCAGCAGCACGCGCTTGCCGGTAATCGGCACGCCGGCGTTCTGCACGATGTCAGCCACCAGCCCGGCGCCATCGGTGTTGTCGCCGATGATGCCTTCGTCGCTGAACACCAGCGTGTTGACGGCGCCAGCCGCGCGCGCGCGGATGGTCAGCGCTTGCGCCAGCTTGACGGCTTCCAGCTTGAACGGCACGGTGACGTTGGCGCCTTTGCCGCCTTCGGCCATGAAGGCGCGCACGGCATCGGCGAAGCCGTCCAGCGGCGCCAGGCGGCGCTCGTATTGCAGGTCTTGCCCGGTCTGCGCCGCGAACGCGGCATGGATTTCAGGGGATTTGCTATGGGCAATCGGGTTGCCGAACACGCAGTAGCGGTCCATCTTGTTATTTTCCTCCGCCGCTCATATCGGCTTGCAGTTTGTCGTCTCGCGTGAATTTGAAGGTGGTGATGATCACCCACAAATCATCCTTCTCGCTCGACAGCATGTTCGGCGGGAATTTGCCGAACGGCGCCGAGCGGCGCACGATGCGCATCGCCGCCTCGTCCAGCGCTGGGTTGCCGGAGCTGCGTTCGACTTTGATCCCGCCTTCTTTTTCGTAGATGGTGCCGTCCTGGAACACAGGGATCGACAGCATCAGCTGGCCATACAGCTTGCGCCCGTTCACATTGGGGAAGTTCAGCGTGCCGAAATCCTCGATGCGCTTCTGCATGGTTTTGTAGTAATTCGCATAACCGGCCTCGCGCGTGCTGGGCGTGATCATGGTTTTCTTCGGACGCTTGTTCTGGTCCTCGATGGATTCGCTGATTTCCGCCACGCGGCGGGCGATGGCTTTGCTCGATTCCAGCAGGTCGGCGCCGGTGGGCAGCGGATCGGGCCTGGCCTTTTCCGTGATCGGCGGCGCGGCCACGTCGGACGGCGAATGCACTTGCGTCAGCAAATTCTTCTGGCGCTCTTCCAGTTCCTGGATGCGGCGCTTGTTGGCTTTGACGCTGTCGCCCATCTCGGTCTTGCGCATGTCCGGCATGGGCGACTTGGAGCGGCCCTGGTCCACCGTGCCGCCGCCGTCAAGGTTGGCCTGGGCCACGGCGTCGGCTTTCAGCGGCGCCTTGTTGTGCTTGGCGTTGACGAGGATGACTTCCAGTCCCGGATCGGTGGCCTGCACCGGCGCCGGAGTCGGCGCCACGAAGCGCATCGCAAGCAAAGCGCCATGCGCCATCAAGGAGATGGCGAGGGCGATGTAGAGCAAGCGATTTTCTCTGAAAGGCATGAGTCAGATTCTACACGTCATTCCGCCGCTGGTTGCTCGGCGGCGGCCTCGACCACCACTTCCGGCGCATCGACCGCCTCTTCCGGCGCGTCGTCCACCTCGTCCTCGAAATCGACATCGGCAGGCGCCGCGTCGGTCGGGATTTCGAGGATGCGGGCCTCGACGGTCAGATCGACCTCGTCCCAGCGCAGGATGTCCAGCTTGACCTGCGCACCGCGCGCCACCGACGGCATGCCCGGCAGGCGGATGATCAGCGGAATATCGGTCAGGCGCAGCACTTCGTCCTTGAGCACCACGGCTTCCACTTGGCGCGCATTTTCCTGGCCCAGCCAGCGCAGGCACCAGTAGCGTTCCATATTGGCCTGATGGTCGGCGTAGGCGCCGTAGGCCGCGTCAAACTGCGACACAATCGCGAACAGCTCCGCATCCTTGTGCTTGAAGTGCGCCACCAGCGGCGCCATCACGCCCTTGTCGGCGCAGGCCAGAATCTGCCACTGATTGACCAGGTCGGTATAGCGGCGCAGCGGCGAGGTGCTCCATGCGTACTGATCCACGCCCAGGCCTTCGTGCGGCGCGGCGTGGGTCAGCATGCGCACCTGCATCTTGGCGTTCCAGCCGCCGACGCCGCGGCCCTGGCTGCGGTAGATGCCCGGCACGCCGCAGTCGTGCATCAGCTTGCCCCAGGTGCTGTTGGCGAAGATCATCAGCTCGGCCACGATCTTGTCCAGCGGCGCGCCGCGCTTGCGGCGGGTGACGGTGACCACGTCGTCTTCCACGTAGAAGTTGTAGTCCACGCGGTTGTTCTGTTCCGGCTTGAGACCGAAGCCCTCGCGCTTGACCATGCGCGCCGCTTCCAGCACTTGCGCCCATTTCCAGATCAGGCACAGGTCGTCCTTATGCGGGTAGTCGCCCTCGCCGCTGGCCAGGGTTTCTTCGTTGACCAGATCGTCCAGATCGTTGTGACGCAGATTGTGCGCGATCGGCACCATCTCGGCGCGGGTTTCGGTGGCGACCACCGTCCAGTCGGCCGGGTTCAGCGTGGCGTACAGCGACAGCGCCGGACAGGTCTTGCCCTCGGCCAGCGTGAAGGCGTTCACGATCGAATCCGGCAGCATGGTGATCTTATCGCCCGGCATGTAGACGGTGGACATGCGGGTGCGCGCCATCTTGTCGACCGCGTCGTCCGGCTTGATGCCCAGGCCCGGCGCGGCAATGTGGATGCCGATTTTGACGTTGCCATCGGCCAGTTGCGTGACCGAGAAGGCGTCGTCGATCTCGGTGGTGGTGACGTCGTCGATGGAGAAGGCTTGGACGTCGGCCAGCGGCAAATTGGTCGGCGCGGCCGGCACCGGCACGTCCGGGAAGCCGGCGCCTTTCGGGAAATTCTCAAACAGGAACTTGGCCATGTGCAGGGCCTTGGCCGACGGCACCCCGCCCACCGCCAGCATCAGGCGCTGTGGGTTGGTGTGCAGTTCGTTGCAAGCCGCTTCCAGCGCCTTGTATTCGATGCCGTTCTTGTCCGGCTTGAACAGCAGCTGCATGACGATGTTCTGCATCGAAGCCGGCAGCTTGTTGGCTTTCAGCTCTTCGACATAGCCGGCCTGAATCAGCGCCTGCTGTTTCTTCTTCTCGATGCCGGCCAGCGCCGCGCGCAGCGATTGCTCAGGCGCGGCCTTGTAGCGGCCACGGCCTTTTTTATAGAAGTAAATCGGCGACGAATGCAGGCTCAGGATCAGGCCGGCCGCTTCGGCCGGCTGCGGCGCGTGGCCGAAATACTCGGTCCCCAGCTCGGCAAAGCCGAACTCTTCCTCGCCCGCGACTTCCCACAGGAATTCCAGGTCGATGTCGTCGGCGATGGCCTTGGCTTGCTCCATCAGCTCGGCCGGCGACGGCTTGTCGAACTGCAGCAGCACGTCCTTGGTCTTGACCTTGGTGCGCTTGCCGCTGGCCATTTCGACTTGATAGGCCTCGCCGGCTTGCGTCATCACGGTGCCGACCTTGAAATCGCCGGACTCTTCGAAAAATACATTCATCGTTTGTTTTTACTCGTTTTAATCAGTTCCAGGACAGCAGGCAGGAACACTTCCGTCACCAGCAGGCTACCTTGCCGGCGCTGATAAAGACAGCGCCGTGCATATAATATCTGTGCATTCGCGGCATCCGGACTCAGCGCCGCGCGTGCGCGCTGCGCCAGAGGATGCCCTTCCCGCAATCTTGCAAATTCCAACACACCACGTCGCACCAGCGGATCGCCAAACAGCGTGGTGCCCAGCGAGCGCTCGCCCAGCGCACTGAACAAGGGCCAGTCGGCCGCCGTGGCCGACATCGGCACCACCGTGTGCGCAAACACCGCAGGCGTATTATCACATCTCAGCAGCACTTCCCTTTCCCAGACGCGGCCGGGCCGGTGCATGCCAATCGCCACTGCCTCGTCGCTCAGGCAGCGTCCGACGCGCTGGTGCAGGCACTGCACGCGGAAGCTGTCGCTGTGCGCTTTCAGGCGCGCGGTCAGCGATCCGTCCTCCGTCAGCCACGGCACGTAGCCGGCCGGCGCATTCAGCGCCAGCACGTGCGGCTGCCATTGCGCCTGCCGTAGCGAGGCGCTGCGCGGCGGCGCGCTCAAGCCCGCGCCCCGGCGCCGCAAAAGTCCAGCACCGCGTCCACGTACTGCGGGAACTCGGAGATAGCATGATCGCTGCCTTCGATGATGTGCTGGCGCGCGCCCTGGTAATGCGCCACCATGTCGCGGTAATCCAGCACTTCGTCGCCGGTGGCGGCGATCAGGAAGTAACGTTCCGGCTTGCTGATCTCCGGCACTTCCAGCGCGCGCAATTCATCGATGTATTCGCGCTTGAATTCAAATGGCTCGTCGGAATGGTATTGCGTGGTCACGCCGACGTGCTTGTCCAGATCCAGACTCGGCACCACGGCCGGGTTGAGCAGCACCGCGCGACAGCCGATGCGCTCGGCCAGCCAGGTGGCGTAGTAGCCGCCCAGCGAGGAGCCGATGATGCTCAGCTCGTCGGATGGGATGCCGTCGATCAGCGACAGCGCCAGTTCCATCGCCAGCTTGGGCGAGGCCGGCAACTGCGGCGAGATCAATTGGTCGGCCAGGCCCAGCGCCGCCATGCGCTCGCCGACCACGCGGGCTTTCATGGATTGCGGCGAGGAGCGGAAGCCGTGCAGATACAAAATCATTACGCCAGCGCTTTCAGGAGCTTGTCGTGGATGCCGCCGAAGCCGCCGTTACTCATCACGATAATATGGTCGCCCGGCTGCGCTGCCCTGGCGATGGCGGCCACCAGCGCGTCGATATCTTCATAAGCGCTGGCGATGCCGCACAGCGGCGACAGGGCCGCGCCCACGCTCCAGCCCAGCGATTTTTCCACGCCATAGCCGAAGACGAGATCGGCATCTTGCAGGCTGCCCGGCAGCGCGTCTTTCATCGCGCCCAGCTTCATGGTGTTGGAGCGCGGCTCCAGCACGGCCAGGATGCGGGTGTCCTTGCCAACCTTCTGGCGCAGGCCGCCAACGGTGGTGGCGATGGCGGTTGGATGGTGGGCGAAGTCGTCGTACACCGTAATGTCGTTCACCACGCCACGCACCTCCATGCGGCGCTTCACGTTCTCGAAGGTGGACAGCGACTTGGCCGCCTGCGCGATCGGTACGCCGACATGGCGGGCGGCAGCAATCGCGGCCAGCGCGTTGGCGCGGTTGTGCTTGCCGGTCAGCTGCCATTCCACGCGGCCTTCCACTTTGCCCTGGAAGACCACCTCAAAATTGCCGTCATCGTGCTCGATCAGCGCCCAATCAGTGCCCTCGCTGCGGCCAAAGCTTTCCTTCTCGCTCCAGCAGCCGCGCTTGAGCACGCGCTGCAAGGAATCTTCATCGCCGTTATAAATCACGCGGCCGATGCCCGGCACGGTACGCACTAAGTGGTGGAATTGGGTTTCGATGGCGCCCAGATCGGGGAAGATGTCGGCGTGATCGTATTCCAGATTGTTCAGGATGGCGGTCTTGGCGTGGTAGTGCACGAACTTGCTGCGCTTGTCGAAGAAAGCGGTGTCGTACTCGTCCGCTTCGATCACGAAGAAGATGGAATCCTTATCGCCCTGCATGCGGGCCGAGACGCCGAAGTTCATTGGCACGCCGCCGATCAGGAAACCGGGCGCGTAGCCGGCGTCTTCCAGTATCCAGGTCAGCATGGCGGTGGTGGTGGTCTTGCCATGCGTGCCAGCCACGGCCAGCACCCATTTGTCTTTTAATATATGGTCGCCAATCCACTGCGGGCCGGACACATACGGCAGGCCGCGGTTCATGATTTCCTCGATCAGCGGATTGCCGCGCGTGACCACATTGCCGATCACATACAGGTCGGGATTGAGCGCGGTCTGCTCCGGGCCGAAGCCGGTGATCAGCTCGATGCCCTGCGCTTCCAACTGAGTGCTCATCGGTGGATAGACGTTGGCGTCGCAGCCGGTGACGCGATGGCCCGCTTCTTTTGCCAAAACCGCCAGACCGCCCATGAAGGTGCCGCAAATACCGAGGATGTGAATGTGCATATATAAAGTAAGACGAAGTATGCGCCCCCCCGTCATTCCGGCGCAGGCCGGAATCCAATGAGCGCTGGCCGGAAGGCGTAGCTTGGATTCCGGCCTGCGCCGGAATGACGGGCGCGGGCTAACGAAGACAGGATTTTACCTGACCTGCCGCGCTTTTCCCGGTTCAGAGTATTATCTTGTCCATGACGCCGAATGTTAATGAAGAACTCCAGCTCCTGCGTGCCGAAATCGCGGCGGCCGCCGCACGCCTGATCGCCGAGGATGGAGCCGATTACAACACGGCCAAGCGCAAGGCGGCCAGGCAAATCCTCGGCGACACCCAGCCGCCGCTCAACCTGCTGCCCGACAATGCGCAGATCGAGGCGGAAGTCCGTCTTTACCAGTCGCTCTTCCATGCCGATACCCAGCCAGCCCGCCTGTTCCGCCTGCGCACGCTGGCGGTCGACATCATGGAAGGTCTGGAGCGGTTTCAGCCTTATTTAACTGGCGCCGTGTTAAATGGCACGGCCGGCCCGCACGACGACATCCACCTCCAGCTGTTTGCCGACAGCGCCAAGGAAGTGGAAATTTTCCTGCTCAACCGGAATTTGCAAATCGACATCTCGGAAACGCCGCACTTCAAGGGCCCGCGCCACGGCATGGTCGAGACGGTCAGCTTCATGTGGCACAAGGAAGGCGTGCACGCGGCGATTTACGAGCTGGACGATTTGCGCGGCGCCGTCAAAACCCGCGGCGACGGCAAGCTGGCGCGGGCCGATATTGCCACCGTGCGCGCCTTATTAGTTAACAGTACCCATCCCACACCATGAATCCAAAACACCTGAAAGCGTATATTGTTGTCGGCTTATTATTTGCCTCCTCGGGCGCCTACGTCGGCTACCAAAAACAGAATACGCCGCAAACGCCGCCATTGACCATCGCCCAGCCCCCCGGCGTGACCGGCCCGGTGGACGAGCTTTATAAACAGACGCTGCCGGACGCGAAAGGCGCCGCCACGCCGCTGGCGCAGTTCAAAGGCAAGGCCATGCTGGTCAATTTCTGGGCGCCGTGGTGCGGCCCGTGCGTGCAGGAGATGCCGGAACTGTCGGCGCTGGCCGCAGGAGAAGAAGGCAAGAAGCTGCAAGTTATCGGCATTGGTATTGATTCGCCAACAAATATCGCGGAATTTAGCGACAAATACAAGATCACTTATCCGGTGCTGGTGGCCGGCATGAGCGGCACCGAGCTGTCGCGCCAGTTCGGCAACGCCGGGGGCGGCTTGCCCTACACGGTGCTGATCGGCGCCGACGGCCAAGTCAAGAAGACCTACCTCGGCCGCCTCAAATTTGACGAACTGCGCAAAGATTTAGCAACTCTCTAAGCAGATTCATAAGTTTTTTTCTCTTGCCAAATGTCAGCAGTTGGCGTCAAAATGCGGATCTTTCGCGGAGAAGGCTCAAGAATCATGGCAAAAAACCTCCTACTGCTCAACGGACCCAACCTCAATTTGCTGGGAACGCGCGAGCCTGAGGTCTACGGCGCAAGCACTTTGGCCGACATCGAACACGCTGCAATGGCACAGGCCCAGGCAGCGGGTGCGAGCTTGTCTTGCTTCCAGAGCAACCACGAAGGTGCACTGATCGACCGCATCCACGCCGCCAAAGCGGAAGGCGTGGACGCCATCGTCATCAATCCGGGCGGCCTGACCCATACCAGCGTCGCCTTGCGCGATGCGCTGGCGGGCGTGGCGATCCCGTTTGTGGAAGTGCATATTTCGAATATTTACCAGCGCGAGTCGTTTCGCCACCATTCATTCCTGAGCGCGATTGCAATAGGAACCATCTGCGGACTGGGTATCGAAGGATATCGGTTTGCCATCGACTTCGCCCTTAAAAAGCGATAACCTACGCGATCTGCGCGCATTTTTATTACACATAAGACATTCCTGGGGGTTACATGGATCTACGCAAGCTGAAGACCTTGATTGATTTGGTCGCAGAATCGGACATCGCCGAACTCGAAGTGACCGAAGGCGAAAGCAAAGTTCGCATCGTCAAGTCGTCCGCCATCGCGCAAAACCAAATGGTGATGATGCAGCCGCAAGCCATCCCGCAATACCATGCTGCCCCGGCCGCCGCTCCTGTTGCAGCGCCTGCCGCTGCCGCCGCCCCGGCCGCCGCCGCCGAGCCAACCGGCCACGTGGTCAAATCGCCGATGGTCGGCACCTTCTACCGCTCGTCGGCGCCAGGCGCCCCGGCCTTCGTGGAAGTCGGCCAGTCCGTGAAGGAAGGCGACACCCTGTGCATCATCGAAGCGATGAAGCTGCTGAACGAAATCGATGCCGACAAAGCCGGCACCATCACCCAGATCCTGGTCGAGAACGGCCAGCCGGTCGAATTCGGCCAACCGCTGTTTGTGATCGGCTAAGAACGGCATGCGCCCTCCCCGGGCGCACCGTCCTGGTCCGCAATCCCTCCTCACCTGACGCAGCCTATCCGGCGCTCACAGACATAGCGAACCTATCATGTTTGAAAAAATCCTCATTGCCAACCGTGGCGAAATCGCCCTCCGTATCCAGCGCGCCTGCCGCGAACTGGGCATCAAGACGGTCGTGGTCCACTCGGAAGCAGACAAAGACGCCAAATACGTGAAGTTGGCCGATGAATCGGTCTGCATCGGCCCGGCGCCATCGTCGCTGAGCTACCTGAACATGCCGGCCATCATCAGCGCGGCCGAAGTGACCGATGCCGAGGCGATCCACCCGGGCTACGGCTTCCTGTCGGAAAACGCCGACTTCGCCGAGCGCGTGGAAAAATCCGGCTTCGTCTTCATCGGCCCTCGCTCCGATTCGATCCGCCTGATGGGCGACAAGGTCACCGCCAAGCAAGCCATGATCAAGGCCGGCGTGCCTTGCGTGCCGGGCTCGGAAGGCGCCCTGCCGGACGATCCGAAAGCCATCGTGCAGATCGCCCGCAAGGTCGGCTACCCGGTCATCATTAAAGCGGCCGGCGGCGGCGGCGGTCGCGGCATGCGCGTGGTGCATACCGAGGCGGCGCTGATCAACGCGGTGCAGATGACCAAGTCGGAAGCCGGCGCGGCCTTCGGCAATCCTGAAGTCTACATGGAGAAGTTCCTGGAAAACCCACGCCACGTGGAAATCCAGGTGCTGGCCGACGAACACAAGAACGCCGTCTGGCTGGGCGAACGCGACTGCTCGATGCAGCGCCGCCATCAGAAGGTGATCGAGGAAGCGCCTGCACCGGGCATTCCACGCAAGCTGATCGAGAAGGTCGGCGAACGTTGCGCGGAAGCCTGCCGCAAGATCGGCTACCGCGGTGCCGGCACCTTTGAATTCCTGTACGAGAACGGCGAGTTCTACTTCATCGAGATGAACACCCGCGTGCAGGTGGAACACCCGGTCACCGAAATGATCACCGGCATCGACATCGTGCAGGAGCAGATCCGCATCGCCGCCGGCGAGAAGCTGCGCTTCCGCCAGCGTGACGTGATGCTGTCCGGCCACGCCATCGAGTGCCGCATCAACGCCGAAGACCCGTTCAAGTTCACGCCGTCGCCAGGCCGCATCACTTCCTGGCACGTGCCGGGCGGTCCGGGCGTGCGCGTCGACTCGCACTCGTATGCGGGTTATTATGTGCCACCGCACTATGATTCGATGATCGGCAAGGTCATTTCCTATGGCGCCACCCGCGAGCAGGCCATCCGCCGCATGCAGATCGCGCTGTCGGAAATGGTGGTCGAAGGCATCTCCACCAACATCCCGCTGCACCGCGAGCTGATGGTGGACGCCCGCTTCATCGAAGGCGGCACCAATATTCACTACCTGGAACACAAGCTGGCCGATATGCCAGACTTGAACAAACTGAGCCTGGGCAACAAAGGGTAAGCAATGAGCTGGACTGAAATCGTCATCGAAATCGCGCGTGACCACGCGGAAGCACTCTCCGAGGCGCTGATGGATGTAGGCGCCCTGTCGGTGTCCGTGGAAGACGCGGACGAAGGCACGGACGCGGAAAAACCGCTGTTCGGCGAACCGGGCATGGAACCGACCGAAGCGGCCTGGGATCACAGCCGCGTGGTGGCCCTGACCGATGAAGATGACGATCAGGCCGTGATCGTGGCGGCCGCGGCCGGCCAGATCGGCCTGACCACCCTGCCGAAGTTCACCACCCGCAAGGTGGAGGAGCAGGACTGGGTGCGTCTGACCCAGTCGCAGTTCGCCCCTATCCATATCGGCAAGAACATCTGGGTGGTGCCGTCGTGGCACGAGGCGCCGAATCCGGACGCGCTGATCCTGGAGCTGGATCCGGGCCTGGCCTTCGGCACCGGCAGCCATCCGACCACCCGCCTGTGCATGGAATGGCTGGAAGCCAACCCTGCGCCGGGCAAAACCGTGCTGGATTACGGCTGCGGTTCCGGCATCCTGGCCATGGTGGCCAAGAAAGTCGGCGCCGGTGAAGTGGTGGGTGTGGATATCGATCCGCAGGCCATCGAGTCGGCAGCCGACAACGCAACCCGCAACAACTGCGAAATTTCGTACTTCCTGCCGGATACCTTTGCCGAGTCCAAGCATGCCTCCCAGCGCTTTGACATCGTGGTGGCCAACATCCTGTCCAGCCCGCTGAAACTGATGGCGCCGATGCTGTCCGGCCGCGTGGCCGATGGCGGTTCGCTGATTCTGTCGGGCGTGCTGGCGCGCCAGGCCGAGGAAGTGGCGGCCGCTTACGCGCCGTTCATCAAGCTGGGCGTCTGGGCTGAGCAAGACGGCTGGGTGGCGCTGCACGGCCGCCTGGGCAGCGATACTGTTCCGCCTGCTCGTGCGGCAGAATAAGCCCCGCATCGATGGCGCTCGCCACCAAATGCCCCCACTGCAACACGGTATTTCGGGTCGCTCATGACCAGCTGAAATTACGTGGGGGCATAGTGCGCTGTGGCTCCTGCAATGAAGTCTTCGACGGCAATGCGGCTCTGCTGGAGCCGCCTGCCGCTCTCCCCTCAAGCATTCCCCTCGACCAGAAACTGGCCGCGCTCGACACGCGCGCAGCCGAAGTGCTGAGCGCCGACCCAGCGCCGCCCATGCTGGAACTCGATATCGCAGACGACCAGGCCGCCGCCAAAACGCAGCCGCTCGCTGCCGCTGAAGATGCTGACGCCGCGCCGCCCACTATCGATGCGCCGCGCGACGCCGCACAACCGCCGGCCATGTCTACGCCAGCCGACGCCTTCGATGCCGCGCTGGACATCGACATGGACGACGAGCCGATCGCCGCCGCCCCGCCCGCGCCGATCCCGCTGCCGGCCGAACCGGCCCGCCTGCCGGCCAATAACGACGCCCTGTTCGACCTCGATCTCGACATCGAATCCGAGCCCGATCTGGAAGCCAGCAGCGAACCGGACGTGAGCGCGGCGCCGCTGGAAGACATCATCAGCGCCGACGAGATGAGCGAGGATGAGCTGGAAGCCGCGCTGGAAGCCGAACTGTCAGCCATGGAACAAACCCTGGCCGACGTTCAGCACGACGCCGACGGCCTGCCGGCCGAGGAAGACGTCTACGCCAACATGACCGGCGGCCGCATCGAACCGACCTGGGACGACAGTCCGCTGGACGACGAACCGCAAGCCGGCGCCGGCCCGGGTCTGAACTCCGCGCTGGCCGCCGCAGCCAACGCCGTCGCCGCCGCCGAGGAGGAAGACAGCGCCGCACGCGCCGCCAAGGCAGATGCCGGCGCTGAAGCCGAAGCCGATGCCGCAGCGGACGCCGCACGCAGCGCATCGCCCGACACCGGCATCGACGCCGATCTCGCCGCCTTCCTCGCCGCGCCATCGGCCGACGACGAGGACGACGACCTCCCTGCCGACCGCTCCACCGCCACCGTGGCCGCCGAAGCAGCCGCGCCCGCGACGACGGCGCCATCGCGCCCGCTGCGCGACGACGAACTCGATGAAGTCGACGCAGAAGCCCTGGTCCACCTATCGAGCAACGGCCTGGCCGAGGCACAAGCCGCGCGTGCCCACGCCTACCTGCACACGCACGGCATGGACGACCTGGCGCCGGCCAACGAAGAACAAGCCGCGCCGGAAGAACCGGGCTTCGTCAAACGCGACCGCCAGCGCCAGAAATTCGGCAAGGCCGCCACCATCGCCATGAGCCTCGGCTCGGTGCTGCTGGTGGCGGCTTTGCTGGCGCAAGCCGTGACCACCTTCCGCAACAGTATCGCCGCCGCCGTACCGGCGCTGAAACCGGCGCTGACCACGGCCTGCCAGACCCTGGGCTGCAAAATCGAGCTGCCGACACAAATCGACGACCTCACCATCGAACAGGGCGAGCTGCAGACACTGAGCGACACCACCTTCTCCTTCACCACCCTGCTGCGCAACCAGAGCGCCACCGCGCAGGCCTGGCCGTCGATCGAACTGGTGCTGGACGACGACAAGGACAAACGCATTCTGCGCCGCGTGTTCACGCCGCGCGACTACCTCGGCGCCGATGTCGCGATGGACAAAGGATTTGCCCCGCACACCGAACAAGCCGTTAAACTGTACTTTGAGCTTCACGATCTGAAAGCATCCGGCTATCACATCGCAGTCTTCTACCCATAAAGAACTATCATGACCCAGACCTCCCTGATTTGCGGTTCGATCGCAATCGACACCATCCTGCAATTCCCCAACCGCTTCGACAGCATCCTGCTGCCGGACCAGCTGCACAAGGTGAACGTATCCTTCCTGGCGCCGACCATGCGCACGGAGTTCGGCGGCTGCGCGCCCAACATCGCCTACAACCTGATGCTGCTGGGTGGCTCGCCGCGCATCGTCGGCGTCATGGGACAGGACAACGCCGCCTACATGGCGCGCTTCCGCAAACTGGGTCTGGCCACCGACAATATCCTGATCAAGGAAGACGCCTACAACGCCCAGTGCTTCGTCACCGCCGACCAGGACAACAACCAGATCAACGCCTTCCACCCGGGCGCCATGTCGTACGCGCACGAGAACGAAATCGCCAAGGCCGGTCCGGCGCGCATCGCCATCATCTCGCCGGACGGCCACCTGGGCATGAAGAAGCACGCCGCCGACCTGGCCGGCCTGCAGATCCCGTTCATCTTCGATCCGGGCCAGCAGCTGCCGATGTTCAACGGCGAGGAACTGCTTGAGTTCATCGACAAAGCCACCTACGTCACCACCAACGATTACGAGATCGAACTGCTGATGGAGCGTACCGGCTTGTCGCTGGAAGATATCGCCGGCCGCGTGGAAGCGCTGATCGTCACGCGGGGCGAGCAAGGTTCGGAGATTTACGCCAAAGGCCAGCGCATCGACATTCCGGTGGTGCCGGTGGCGGCGGCGCTGGACCCGACCGGCTGCGGCGATGCCTATCGCGCCGGTCTGCTGTTCGGTATCACCAATGGCTGGAACTGGGAGACCACCGGCCGTCTGGCCAGCCTGCTGGGCGCGATCAAGATCGCCCACAGGGGCGCGCAGAACCACCACTTCACCGCCGCAGAGATAGCGGACAAGTTCCAAGCCGCCTTCGGCTACCGCTACTAAATAAAAAAAACCGGGGTCAGAGCCGACAATCGGACACGCATGTCCGATTGTCGGCTCTGACCCCGAATTTTTTGCTTAGTGGCCGGCGAAGGCCATGCCTAACAAGAGCTGCGCGATTTGCAGCAGGATCAGCGCCACCAGCAGCGACAGGTCCAGATTCCCCACCAGCGGCACCACCCGGCGGATCGGCCGCAGGATAGGCTCGTTCAGCGCGCGCACGAACGGCGCCAGCGGCGCGTGCGGGTTGACCCAGCTGAAGATCGCCTCGATCACCAGCAAGGCCATGAAGCCGTACAAAATCCACTCCAGGAAGCGCTGGAAGGCCATCAGCGCCACCGCAGGCCACGGCCAGCCGGCAAAGAACAGGATCGAGGTGGCCGCCAGCACGATCAGGAAGGCGCCGATCAGACTGGCCCAGTCATACCCCCCCACGCCCGGCACAATGCGGCGCAAGGGACGCACCAGCCAGTCCGACAATTGGAAAGTGAACTGCGCTACCGACGACGGCGGCCGCACGCGGATCGCCTGCATCCAGAAACGCAGCAGCAAAGCGCTGCCCAACAAGACAGCGATGGCGTCGACAATCAACTTAAGAATACTGAGCACGAATCCCCTCCAAATAAAAAAGCCGCTGTGTGATTGTCTCACACAGCGGCCATTGCCTCAGCAGGCTTCTAAGCGTTTAAGGCTTAGGAAGGGCGGGTGCTGGTTGGGAACGGCCAAGCGGCAGCCGGCGCCAGTACGGTTTTCGCTGCTGGAGCGGCGGCTGGAGCGGCTGGCGCTGCTGGAGCGGCGGCTGCTGGAGCTGCTGGCTTAGCGGCTTCCTTCTTCGGAGCTGCTTTTTTAGGAGCGGCTTTTTTCGCTGCTGGCTTGGCGGCTGGAGCGGCTGCGGCTACCGGTGCTGCTGCTGGAGCGGCCGCTGGCTTGGCGGCTGGCTTAGCGGCTTTTTTTGCTGCTGGCTTCTTCGCGGCTGGTTTAGCAGCTGGCTTGGCAGCTGCTTTAACCGGCTTTTTTGCTGCTGGCTTAGCCGCAACCTTTGCAGCCGGTTTGGCTGCCGCTTTTACTGCTGGTTTTTTGGCAGCGGCTTTTTTAGCTGCTGGCTTGGCTGCAGCTTTCTTGGCTGCTGGCTTGGCTGCGGCTTTTTTGGCAGCTGGTTTAGCGGCTGCTTTAGGAGCAGCTTTTTTCGCTGCTGGCTTAGCGGCTACTTTTTTCGCTGCTGGCTTGGCTGCTGCTTTTGGAGCGGCTTTTTTAGCGGCAGCTTTTGGAGCGGCTTTCTTCGCTGCTGGTTTAGCGGCTACTTTTTTCGCTGCTGGCTTGGCTGCTGCTTTAGCGGTGGTTTTCTTCGCTGCTGGTTTAGCTGCGGCTTTTTTCACTGCTGGTTTAGCTGCGGCTTTAGCGACGGTTTTCTTCGCTGCTGGTTTGGCTGCTGCTTTTTTCACTGCTGGCTTAGCGGCGGCTTTCTTCGCTGCTGGCTTAGCTGCTGGTTTAGCGGCGGCTTTCTTCACTGCTGGCTTGGCAGCGGCTTTTTTCACAGCTGGTTTGGCGGCAGCTTTAGCGGCTGCTGGTTTTTTTGCTGGAGCGGCGGCTTTAGCGGCGGCTGGTTTCTTGGCTGGAGCAGCTTTCTTGGCTGCTGGTTTCTTTGCGGCGGTTGCCATGTTTAGTTCTCCTTCATCGGGGATGGGAAAAATTCGTTTACAAGATTTAAACCCGTCCAACCCGGGATTGGGCCAGGCGAATTATTCATCGGCGCAAACTAAAGCGGTTTGCGCTAATGAATTCGGCACTAGCTGAACTGCTGCATCTCCTCACAAGTGCAGCGCTTCAGCCATCGATCCACCCGCTCTCCATAGCTGGAGCAGCGTGCGGATACAAATCTTGTCGCGACGTTTTGCGGTGGTCCGGGCGTGTCCTCAGCTCCAGGAACCTGCGTCGCAGCCACGTCGCGGTTTTCGTTTTCAAACAAAAAACCGCCCGGCCTGAATCGGATCAGGCAAGACGGTTGAACAAAAACGACGTGGTCTTGTGCATATTGTGTGAATCTGTATCCCGTATCTCGGTCATCACTGCGCGGTGCGAACTTCAAAAATTTATCGCACTTTTTAAAACACGCATTTTCAAGTTCGTAAAGTACACGAAAACCTTGTCGGTGCGCAACCAGCACGATAGATATTCGCGTGCTTTTTTACGTTCAACGCGCGCTAACTAACGCACGCATCGCGATTCAAACTGCCCGCTTGCGTCGCCGCGCGTGCTTCACGCGCGCTCAATCGGGTTCGGGAAGTGCCGCTCGCATCGTGCCGAAAAAATCGCACTTCAAAGTAAGCCTTATGCCGCCTGGGTTTCTTCGATGCCGCCATCGCCGGCTTGAAAATCGCGCCACCCGCTTCCGAATCCGAGAGCGCTTGCGCTTCAACTTCGCGCCGCCACTACTCGCTGTTTTTAATTCGTCGCGATTATGAGACAGAGTAAGACGAATAGCAAGCGGAATGCAGTAGTGCGCCGCACCGGCTCTGCGTTTTAAAGCGCGAGGCCGGTGGTATGAATCGGCGTTTAGTCATGCAGCGACAGGCGGCGTTTGAAGCGCGGCGACGCCGGCGCATTATGAATCGCGGATATGTTTATCCACGCGCGCCGAGTCGATGCGATGAGCGTCAGCTAGCAGGCAGCTATTGGGTGAGGTGCGCGTAACGCTATTGAAATCGGGAGAAGGTATTATGCGGCGCTATGAAGCGCACGCCGACGCGCCAACCGCTCGCGCGCTTCGGCCAGCGCGCAGCGCAGCTGCTGCTCCAGCTCCGCCCCCTTGAAGCGCCCGAGCTTCAACTCGATGGCCACCAGCCGACGCAGTCGCCGATGGAAGAACAGCAGGTCGAGGTAGAAGTCCTCGCCGTCGATGACCATGCGCTGATGGACTCAGGCTGAACTGGCCGAGCGCGCCGGCCTGTCCAGCGGCACCGTCAAGAATCTGGAGAAGCGCGGTCAGGCGTCGCTGGAATCCTTCGTCCAGATCGTCTCCGCGCTCGGACTGGCTGACGATCTGGGTGAGCTGTTCCGCCTCAAGGTGGTCTCCATCGCGGCGATGGAGCAAGCCGAGCAAGCAAAACGCCAGCGCGCCCCACGCCGGAGCGCCAGATGAAACGCCTCACCGTCCTCTTCAACGGCTGGGGCGAACACTGGCCGCTAGGCCCCCTGGCTGACAATGGCCACGACATCCTGTTCGAATACTCGCCGGACGCGGTACACCGCAGCAGCTAACGCCGGAAGACCTGCACTTGCCCGACCTGGCCAAGGAGGCGCAAACGCTCGCGCAGGGAAAAGACAGCGCCATCCTCAGGCAATTGGCGCTGCTGGGTGGTTCGCCACACGGCTCACGGCCCAAGGTATTGGTGCAACTGAACCCGGACAGCGGCGAGATCAGCACGCTCGGCCGGCCTGCCGCATGCCGGCCACCGCCTGCCCTCGGTTGACTACAGCACCTTTCTGCGCGCCACCCTCCTGATCACCCGCGACCAGCGCCAGGTCGAGGCGGCGTTCCAGCGCTGCGTCTTCAACGTGCTATTTAATAACCGCGACGACCAGGCCCGCAATTTCGCCTATCGCCTGGCCCGTCATGGCGACTGGCGGCTGGAGCCCTGCTATGACCTCAGCTTCAACCACGGCCCGCGCGGGCAGCATCAGATGCCTGTCATGGACGAGAGCGTCGCGCCAACGCGTGCCACCCTGCTCCAGCTGGCGGCCGTCAGCGTCAGGGCCATCGCCGCCGCCATCCTGGCCAACCGCGAGCGCCTGAAGTAAAAAAGCCCCGCAATGCGAGGCTTTTGGAAGGCAAACAGAAGGTTTAGTCCCAGTTCAGCGCGCCGCCGGTCTGGTATTCGATGACGCGGGTCTCGAAGAAGTTACGCTCTTTCTTCAGGTCGATCATCTCGCTCATCCATGGGAACGGGTTCTCTTCCTGCTCGAACAGCGCTTCCAGGCCGATCTGCGTGGCGCGGCGGTTGGCGATGAAGCGCAGGTAGCCTTTGAACATGGTGGCGTTCAGGCCCAGCACGCCGCGTGGCATGGTGTCTTCGGCGTAGGCGTACTCCAGTTCCACCGCTTTCAGGAACAGCTGCTTGATCTCTTCCTTGAAGGCCGGGGTCCACAGCAGCGGATTTTCCATCTTGATGGTGTTGATCAGGTCGATGCCGAAGTTGCAGTGCATCGATTCATCGCGCAGGATGTACTGGTACTGCTCGGCGGCGCCCATCATCTTGTTCTGGCGGCCCAGCGCCAGGATCTGGGTGAAGCCGACGTAGAAGAACAGGCCTTCCATCAGGCAGGCGAACACGATCAGCGATTTCAGCAGTTTCTGGTCCTGCTCGACGGTGCCGGTGGTGAACGACGGGTCGGTCAGGGTGTTGATGAACGGAATCAGGAACTCGTCCTTGTCACGGATCGACTTGATCTCGTTGTAGGCGTTGAAGATTTCCTGCTCGTCCAGGCCCAGCGACTCAACGATGTACTGGTAGGCGTGGGTGTGGATCGCCTCTTCGAACGCCTGGCGCAGCAGGTACTGGCGGCACTCCGGCGCGGTGATGTGACGGTAGGTGCCCAGCACGATGTTGTTGGCGGCCAGCGAGTCGGCGGTCACGAAGAAGCCGAGGTTGCGCTTGACCAGACGGCGCTCGTCCTCGGTCAGGCCGTTGGGGTTCTTCCACAGCTCGATATCGCGCTGCATATTCACTTCCTGCGGCATCCAGTGGTTGGCGCAGCCGGCCAGGTATTTGTCCCAGGCCCATTTGTACTTGAACGGCACCAGCTGGTTAACGTCGGTTTTGCCGTTGATGATGCGCTTGTCGTCCGCGTTCACGCGCAGCGCGACTTGCTCGGCGCTGCCCTCGGTGGCGGCCAGCGCGGCTTGATTGACTACTTGTTTGGCCGGTGCGGCCTCGTCGTCCCAGGACAGCGACATGATGAGTTCCTCTGAAATTCTATCTATATATTAGTACCGATGTCGTCCCGGCGCAGGCCGGGACCCAATTGGATTCCGGCCTGCGCCGGAATGACGCTGTTATTGGCAGGCTTCGCATTCCTCGAAACCGTCGTCGCCCGGACGCAGGTAGCAGGCGGCGCCTTCTTCCACCGCAGCGGCGGCAACCGGGGCTGGCGCCGCCGGCGCCGCGCTGGCCGCGGCCAGACCGCCGTCCACCGGCACGGCGTTCAGGGCGCCGGTCTTGCTGGTGGATTTCTCCATGTGTGTGGCGGCGATGGTACGCAGGTAGTAGGTGGTTTTCAGGCCACGCAGCCATGCCAGCTTGTAGGTTTCGTCCAGTTTCTTGCCCGAGGCGCCGGCCATGTAGATGTTCAGCGACTGCGCCTGGTCGATCCACTTCTGGCGGCGCGAGGCGGCTTCCACCAGCCAGCTTGGCGACACTTCGAATGCGGTTGCATAAATGTCACGCAGATCTTGCGGGATGCGGTCGATCTTGGCCAGCGAACCGTCGAAGTATTTCAGGTCGGCGATCATCACCTCGTCCCACAGGTCGCGTGCCTTCAGGTCGCGCACCAGGTAGGCGTTGATCTCGGTGAACTCGCCCGACAGATTAGACTTCACGTACAGGTTCTGGAAGGTCGGTTCGATGCAGGCCGACACGCCGATGATGTTCGAAATGGTCGCGGTCGGAGCGATCGCCACGCAGTTCGAGTTACGCATGCCGAACTTGGCGATGCGTTCGCGCACCGGCGTCCAGTCCATGGCCGACGACAGGTCTTGCTCCAGGTAGCCGCCACGCTCTTCGGCCAGCAGCTTGATCGAGTCCTGCGGCAGGATGCCGCGGTCCCACAGCGAACCTTTGTACGAAGCGTAATGGCCGCGTTCTTCGGCCAGCTCGGTCGAGGCCAGGTAGGCGTAGTAGCAGACGGCTTCCATCGAGGTGTCGGCGAACTGCACCGATTCCATCGAGGAGAACGGCACGCGCATCATGTGCAGGCAGTCCTGGAAGCCCATCACGCCCAGGCCCACCGGACGGTGACGCATATTGGCGTTGCGCGCTTTTTCGACCGCGTAGTAGTTAATGTCGATCACGTTGTCCAGCATGCGCATCGCGGTGCGGATGGTTTTCTGCAGCTTGACGTGATCCAGCTTGCCCTCTTTCATGTGGGCCGGCAGGTTGACCGAACCCAGGTTGCAGACGGCGATTTCGTCCGGACCGGTGTTCAGGGTGATCTCGGTGCACAGATTCGAGCTGTGGACCATGCCCACGTGCGACTGCGGCGAACGGATGTTGCACGGATCCTTGAAGGTGATCCATGGGTGGCCGGTTTCGAACAGCATGGACAGCATCTTGCGCCACAGGTCCAGCGCCTGGATTTTCTTGAACACGCGGATTTCGCCGGCGGCGGCCTTGGCTTCGTAGCCCAGGTAGGCTTTCTCGAAGGCCTTGCCTACCAGGTCGTGCAGGTCCGGGGTGTCGGATGGCGAGAACAGGGTCCATTCGCCCTTCTCCATCACGCGCTTCATGAACAGGTCTGGAATCCAGTTGGCGGTGTTCATGTCGTGGGTGCGGCGGCGGTCGTCGCCGGTGTTCTTGCGCAGGTCCAGGAACTCTTCGATGTCCATGTGCCAGGTTTCCAGGTAGGCGCATACCGCGCCTTTGCGCTTGCCGCCCTGGTTAACCGCCACGGCGGTGTCGTTGACCACTTTCAGGAACGGCACCACGCCTTGCGATTTGCCGTTGGTGCCCTTGATGTGGGCGCCCAGCGCGCGCACCGGAGTCCAGTCGTTACCCAGGCCGCCGGCGAATTTGGCCAGCAGGGCGTTTTCCTTGATGGCGTCGTAGATGCCTTCCAGGTCGTCCGACACGGTGGTCAGGTAGCACGACGACAGCTGCGAACGCAGGGTGCCCGAGTTGAACAGGGTCGGGGTCGACGACATGAAGTCGAAGGTCGACAGCAGGTTGTAGAACTCGATGGCGCGCGCTTCGCGGTCGGTTTCGTTCAGGGCCAGGCCCATGGCGACGCGCATGTAGAAGGCCTGCGGCATTTCGATGCGGACGTCGCGCACGTGCAGGAAGTAGCGGTCGTACAGGGTTTGCAGGCCGATGTAGCCGAACTGCAGGTCGCGGTCGGCGACGATGGCCTTGGCCAGGCGGGCCAGGTCGAATTCACCCAGCTTGGTGTCCAGCAGCTCGGCGGCGATACCCTTGGCGATGTACTGCGGGAAGTAGGTCACGTATTCGGCGGCGGCGGCGGCTTGCGCGACTTCCTTGCCGAAGACTTCCTTGCGGATGGTGTGCAGCAGGATGCGGGCGGTCACCTGCGAGTAAGCCGGATCCTTTTCCATCAGCGCGCGAGCAGCCAGGATGGCGGATTTGTGCAGCTCTTCGACCGGCACGCCGTCGTACAGGTTTTTCAGGGTTTCAGCGACGATGGCGTCGGCGTCCACGTGTTTTTCCAGGCCTTGGCAGGCGGCGCCGATCAGGCCGGTCACGCGGCTCAGTTCCAGCGGCTTGCGCTCGCCGTTTTCCAGTACGTGGATTTGCGGCGCGGCGATGGTGGTGGCGCCGGCAGCTTCCTTGGCCAGGCGGCGCTCTTCCATTTGCTTGGCGCGGTACAGCACGTAGGCGCGGGCCACGTCGTGCTCGCCCGAGCGCATCAGGGCCAGTTCAACCTGGTCTTGCACGTCTTCGATGTGGAAGGTGCCGCCCGATGGCTGGCGGCGCACCAGTGCGGCCACCACGCTGGCGGTCAGTTGTTCCACCAGTTCGCGGATGCGGGCCGATGCGGCGCCCTGGCCGCCGTTGACGGCCAGGAAGGCCTTGGTCATGGCGACTGCAATTTTCGACGGTTCAAACGCGACAACCGCGCCGTTACGGCGGATGATGCGGTAGTCACCGAGATCGCTCGCTGCCGTTGCCGGGCTGCTGGCGGTACTCGCAGCCGCTGCTGGTACCAGCGCTGGATTGATGGTGATGTCTTGAGTAGATTGCATTTAAGCTCCCCGGATAACAACGTGCAGTCACTGCTGCGCCGCATATATGTTTAATAAGAATCGATATCTCGGCAACCACTATATCTAGTGCCGGACCTGACCCGATCCACTGATTGTAGTAGCCGCAAAACACCCATGCAAGTGGAAATTTTGTCGTTTACGGCAATTTTTCTATTGACTTTGCGGAACGCCTTTTACCACGCGCAATCCCGCGATAGCGCCCACTAACGCGGGCTCAGCCAGTGCCTTTTGATTAAGCAGTTTCTGGTAGCAATCCCAATCGAACAACGGTCCCGGATCGGTTTTCCGGCCCGCCGCGATATGTTCGTGTCCCTGCACATCGGTCAGCGGATAGTGCTGCCGCAGCGCAATGGTGAGCTCCGCCAAAGCCTCGTACTGCGCCGCTTCAAACGGCACGAAATCGCTGCCCTCCAGCTCCACGCCGATGGCAAAATCATTACATTTCTCGCGCCCGCAAAAGTTCGATACGCCAGCATGCCAGGCGCGGTCGTTAGCGGAAACGTATTGAATGACGCGGCCGTCCCGGCGGATAAAAAAGTGGCTGGAAACCTTCAGGCCACGCAGGTCGGCGAACGAGGGGTCAGCATTATAATCGATCCGGCCGGTGAACAGGTCGGACACGTGCGGCGTGCCAAATTGGCCGAGCGGCAGCGAAATGTTATGGATCACCAGCAGGGTGATGTCCGCCGGCACCGCGCCGGGCCGGGCATCGAAATACGGGCTGTCGTAACGCGCCGCCTGCGGCAGCCAGCCGTCGAACGCATTCACGCTTCCGGCTCCTGAATATTCAATTTCTGCATCTGATAGCGCAGTTGGCGGAAGCTGATGCCCAGCAGCTGCGCGGCCTGGGTGCGGTTGAACTGCGTCTGCGCCAGCGCGCGCAGGATGATGTCGCGCTCGATCTGGTTCAGGTACTCGGGCAGGCTGGATGGCAGCGTGTCCGGGTTCGGCGGCGGCAGCGCGGCGGCCGGCGGGGCCGGCAACGGCGCCACGGCGTCCACCACCTTGCCGGTCTTGAGGGCCAGGTCGCCGACTTCGATCACGCCCTCGTTGGCGAAGGCCAGTGCACGTTCCAGGATGTTTTCCAGTTCGCGCACATTGCCGGGGAAGGAATAGCCTTTCAGCGCTTCCAGCACGCCGGGGCCGAGCGCCACCTTGTGTTCGAAAGTGCCCAGCCGTTCGAGGATGGCGCCGGTCAGCACCTCCAGATCGTCCAGCCGTTCGCGCAGCGGCGGCAGGCTCAGTTCAATCACGTTCAGGCGGTAGAACAAGTCCTGGCGGAAGCTGCCCTGCTCCACGCATTGCGCCAGATTTTTGTGGGTCGCACTAATAATACGCACATCGACCGGCTCCTCGGCCGTCGCGCCGATCTTGCGCACGCGCCGTTCCTGAATCGCGCGCAGCAGCTTGACCTGCATGGCCAGCGGCAGGTCGGCCACTTCGTCCAGCATCAGGGTGCCGCCGTTGGCGGCCTGGAAGAAGCCTTCGCGGTCGTCGGCCGCGCCGGTGAACGCGCCCTTGCGGTAGCCGAAGAACTCCGCTTCCATCAGCGCTTCCGGTATCGCGCCGCAGTTGACGGCGATGAAAGGTTTGCCGGCGCGCGAGCTTTGCGCGTGGATTTCGCGCGCCGCCAGCTCCTTGCCGCTGCCCGATTCGCCGTGGATGGCCACCGGCGCCATCGAGCGCGCCAGCCGCGCGATCTGCGCGCGCAGCGCCTGGATCACGGCCGACTCGCCGCGCAAGCGGCTGGCCGCCGGCGCCGCGCTGGGCGCCTGCACCGCCGCCGGTCCGGCGTTCAGGCGCAGGGCCGATTGCACCATCAGCCGCAACTGGTCCAGCGCCACCGGCTTGGAGATGTAGTCGAAAGCGCCGGCCTTGAGCGCCACCACGGCGTTGTCGGCGCTGCCGAAAGCGGTGACCACCGCCACCGGCGTGTTCTTGTAGGCAGCCGTCACTTCGCGCACCAGCTCCAGCCCCATGCCGTCGGGCAGGCGCATATCGGTCAGCACCAGCTGGTACTCGCCGCCGGGCGTGGCCAGCAACGCGCGCGCCTCGGCCAGCGTGGCGGCGCTGTCCACATCCAGCCCCATTTTCAGCAGGGTCAGTTCCAGCAGTTCGCGCAGGTCGGCTTCGTCGTCGACGACGAGGACACGCGGGGAGCGAGCATTCATCAAGCTGCCTTTCCTTGCTGGGCGAAGGTGATTACAAAGCGCCCGCTCAAGGCAGGGCTGCCGTCGGCGCCGTCGGTGTTATCAAAACGGTATTCATAGTCCAGCCGCGCTTCGTTATTCAAACACAATTCCCGAGCCAGATACAGCCCCAGGCCCGTACCCTTGCTGGAGGTGGTGTAAAACGGCTCGAACAAATGCGCCCGCACTTCCGGCGAAATCCCGGGGCCATCGTCCTGCACATGCAGCTCCAGCCGCTGCGCCTTGTCGCGCACCACGTCCAGCCGGATGGAATCCGGGCCGCCGCTGGCATAGCGCACGGCGTTGTTCAGCAGGTTGAGGATCACCTCGCGCAGGTGCAGCGCATCGAAGCGCACCTCGGTGCCCGCCGCCACCGACAGGCCGACGATCTCCGGCGCCAGGCTGTGGGTCTCGATGAATTCCGCGCGCAGTTCGGCGAGGAAGCCGTCCAGCGCCAGCAGCTCGCTGTGCGACTGTGCCTTGCGCGACAATTGCAAAATGTCCTCCACCATGCGGTTGACGCGGGTGACGTTGTCGCCGACGATTTTCAGCAGGCGCAGGTGCACCGGATCGCTCAGGTCCTCGCCCAGCAGCGAGGTGGCGTGGCCGATGGCCGACAAAGGATTGCGCACCTCGTGCGCGATGCTGGCGGTCAGCCGTCCCATCGACGCCAGCTTGAGTTGCTGCGCCTGATTTTCGATCCCGGTCACGTCCTGCAGGAAGATCACGCTGCGCTGCGCGCCCTGCCCCAGGCCCTGCATGTCGGCGGCGGCAAAGCGCACTTTCAGGTGCGCGGCCAGGTCGCGGCGCGCGCTCCAGGCGGCGGTCATGCCCTCCAGCGCGGCATCGTTGAACGGCTTGATGGTGATGAAGGCGGTGGAGCGCGCGCCGTCCTCGCACCACTCGTGATACGCCTGCGCCAGCGGCGCCAGCGCCGCCGCGGCCGACAGCTTGAACTTGATTTCCGGGCCGACCAGGCCCAGCATCTGCTGCGCCGCCGGATTGCCGGCGTAGACCTGGCCGTCCGGATCGACCACCAGAATGCCGTCGCCGATGTTCGCCATCACCAGCCGGTTGACGGCCTGCTGCACGCTGACCTCAACACCGCGCTGGATGGCCAGCTCCTCCTGCCCGATCAACTTGGCGGCCATGCGGTTCACCACCAGCACGGCGGCCAGGAAGGCGGCGCCGTACAAGCCTGCCTGCATCACATCGCGGTCGCTCTCGGTGAGGAAAATTTGCCAGGTGGTGTCGCCCAGCAGGAACAGCGTCACCAGCGAGGCGCAGAACAGGGACACCAGCAGCGGCGCCAGAATCGCCAGCCCGGCCAGCGGGAACAGATACAGGATCGCCAGCCCGCTGCGCATGCCGCCGCCGGCCAGGTACAGCAGCGAGATGATGGTCAGGTCGCAGGCGATCTGCGACAGCAGCTGCAGCAGGAAGCGGCGTTGCACATACACCGCCGACAGCGCAAAGCCGATCGCCAGGCCCAGATAGACCAAGCAGATTTGCAGGTAAAGATACTGGCCGGACGCGCGCAGGCCGCGGCTGTCGAAGCTCAGATAGACCAGCAGCACCAGCGCGATCACCACGCGGGTGGCGTTCAGCGTTTGCAGCGAACGCCAGAAGGTAGCGCGCGATTCAGCCGATAAAGCTTGCAGGCGCGCGATCACGGTCGCCGCGGCTTATGCGGACGGCTGCGCGGCATGGGCCGCGCTGCAATAGTCACGGCCGTTGGCCTGCACCGTTTCCGAGGCAGGATAGAAAATGCCGCAATGGGCGCATTGCAGCATCACCTCGGCGTCGTTGGCCGCCTGCCGGCGCGCCTGTTGCGACGGCGACGGCGACGGCGATGGCGCCGGCTGCTGCGGCTGACGGAACTGCTGTTGATGGCGCTTCTGCACCTCGCGGATCTTGGAACGGATCGCGAAGATCACCAGGAACACCAACGCCAGCCAGAAAATAATACGGCTCATGCCCAACCCTTATGCAAAACCACTTCAAACACAAAACGGCTGCCGACGTAGGCCAGCAGCAAAGTCGCGAAACCGGCCAGCGTGAAGCTCAGCGCCGTCTTGCCGCGCCAGCCGCGGAAGCGGCGGCCGGCCAGCAGGGCGGCAAACAGCACCCACGACAGCAAGGTGAACACCGACTTGTGATCCCATTTCAGCGCCTGCCCGAACAGCTGTTCCGAGAACACGATGCCCGACAACACGGTCAGGCTCAATAGCGCAAAGCCGAAGCCTATCATGCGGAACAACAGCTTCTCCATGGTCAGCAGCGCCGGCAACTGGTCCAGCGCGCCGGACAGGAAGGACTTCTTGTCGCTGCGCGCATGCAGGCGCGACTCCTGCAGCGCCATCAGCACGGCATGGAAGGCGGCGATGGTCAGGGTCGAATACGCCATGGTGGCGATGGCGATATGCCAGCCGAACAGCGGCGACTTGCCCTCCATCGGCACCAGATTGCCGGGGAAAAGCAGCTGCAGCAGCGCCGTCACGGCGGCCACCGGCATCACCAGCCGGCGCATGCCGTCCAGGCTGAAATTCTGGTTCTCCACCCAGTAAGCCGCCACCGACACCCACAGCGCCGACGACAGCATGGCGGCAAAGCCGAAGCGCAGCGTGCCGCCGGCGGCGATTTCCGACCACAGCCCGGCGCCATGCAGCAGCCAGGCCGCCAGCGTGACGGCCGAAATCAGCCCGCTGCGGCGCGATGGCAGGGCGGCGCACAGAAGATACAGCGCAATGGCTGCGATAAAGGAATAGATCTGCATCCCGGCAGTTTACACCATCGCTCAATCCACGGCTGCCATGCGCAGCTCATCGTTATGGTGGCGCTGCTGTTCCTCCATCACCAGTTGCCCCAGTTCGCGCTTGAGGGCATTGAACTCGGCGGCGGCCGGGTCGCGCAGGCGCGGCAGGTCGATCAGCAGGTCGCGCTTGACGGTGCCGGGGCGGTAGGTCATCACCACGATGCGGTCGGCCAGGTAAATCGCCTCTTCGATCGAGTGGGTGACGAAGATGATGGTCTTTTTCAGCTCGGACCAGATGCGCAACAGCTCATCCTGCAAGTTGCGCCGGGTGAGCGCGTCGAGCGCGCCGAACGGCTCGTCCATCAGCATGATGGGCGAATCCAGCGCCAGCACGCGCGCGATCGCCACCCGCTGGCGCATGCCGCCGGACAGGTCTTTCGGATAGCGGTTGCGGAAGTCCTGCAGCGACAGCATATTGAGCAGCTTGTCCACCGTGGCCTTGATCTGCGCCTTGGGCTGGCCCTTGATCTGCAGGCCGAAGGCGATATTGTCCTCCACCGTCATCCACGGGAACAGCGCGTACTCCTGGAACACCATGCCGCGTTCCGGGCCGGGCGCGGTCACCGGCTGGCCATCGACCGTGATGCTGCCGGACGATGGCGGCGCAAAGCCGGCCACCGCGTTCAGCAGGGTCGACTTGCCGCAGCCCGAAGGCCCGAGCAGGCAGACGAACTGGCCCTGCGGGATGTCCAGATTGATGTCCTTGAGCGCCACCACTTCCCGTTCGGCGGTCTGAAACACCTTGTTCACTTGCGAGACGAGGATATGGCTCATCAATTCTCCAGGCCGCGGTGCCAGCGCAGCAGATAGTTATTCAGCTTGTTCATGCCGACATCGATGGCCAGGCCGATCAGGCCGATGGTGATCATGCCAGCGATGATTTTGTCGGACCAGAAGTACTCGCGCGCTTCCAGGATGCGGAAGCCGAGGCCATTGTTCACCGCCACCATCTCGGCCACGATCACCACGATGAAGGCGGTGCCGATGCCGATCCGCACGCCGGACAGGATGTAGGGCACGGCGGCCGGCAAAATCACGCGGGTAAACATGGTGAAGCCGGAGGCGCCCAGGTTGCGGGCGGCGCGGATATAGATGCCATCCACCTGGCGCACGCCGGCGATGGTGTTCATCAGCACCGGGAAGAAGGCGCCCAGCGCGATCAGGAACACGGCCGGCGGATTGCCCAGCCCGAACCACAGCATCGACAGCGGGATATAGGCGATCGGCGGGATCGGCCGCACCATCTGCACCAGCACATTGAACCAGTCGTAGACGCGGTTGCTCATGCCCATGGCCAGGCCGAGCGGCAAGGCCAGCCCGCCGCCGATCAGGAAACCGACCACCACCCGGTACAAGCTGCTGAGCGAATCGGTAATCAGCTCGCCCGAGACGGCCCAGTTCAGCCAGCTGCCAGAGGCCGGATCATACGGTTGCAGCGGCAGCAGGTAGGCGATCCACTTTTCCGCCACCGCCAGCGGCGATGGCAGCACCTGCGGGTTGACCCAGCCCAGCGTCGCCACCGCCTGCCACAGCGCCACCACCACGGCCGGCAGCACCAGCCCGACGCCGATCTGCCGCCATGAAGAAGTGGCTGCCATTATTTAACGCCCAGCGATTTCTTGGCCGCTTCCAGCAAGTCGGTCTTGACCCAGTCCTTGGCCACCGGCGGCTTGGCCATGCGGCCGACGCCGGTCTTGACCATCACATCGGTGGTGGTCTGAATGTGCTCGGGCGTGATGTCGTAGCTGTACGGCGAATTGCCGATGGCGTCGTCGAAATCGTCCTTGGTGATCTGGCCTTTAAACACCACCTCGCGCACATACTTCTCGGCGATGGCCTTGTTGTCGATGAAGGTCTTGGTGGCCTGCACGAAGCAGCTCATGAACTTCTCGGCCAGCGGGCGCTTCTCCTTATAGAACTTCTCGGTCATCACCATGGTGCGCACCGGCTCGCCGATCGGCGTATCGTACGGCTTGATGATCTCGGTGCCGAAGCCCTTGTTGATGGCTTGCGAGGATTGCGGCTCGGACTGCATCATGGCGTCGATCTGCTTGCCGAGCAGGGCCTGATTGAGGTCGGCATAGGCCAGGAACACCAGCTGCACATCCTTGCCCGGCTGATCGGAAACGGTCAGGCCGTTCTGCTGCAGCTCGGCCAGCAGCAGCACCTCCTGGATGCCGCCGCGCGTGACGCCGACTTTCTTGCCCTTGAGGTCTTTGACGGTTTTCAGTTTCAGATCGGCGCGGCTGACCAGTTGCGCGCCGCCCTTGGCGAAGCCGGCTACCACATAAATCGGCGCGCCGCCGGCGCGGCCCGAGATGGCCGCTTCGGAGGCGGTGGTGCCGACATCCAGCTCGCCGGCGATAATCGCCTGCATCACGTCCAGCCCCTTGGCGAATACCCGCTCCTCGACCTTGATGCCGCACTTGGGCGCGATCTCTTTAATATAGGAAACGGCGCCGTAGTGGGCGAATTTCAAGTTGCCCAGCCGGACCACCTCCTGCGCCTGGGCGTGGCTGGCGCCCAGAGCGGCGGTCATGACGACTGCGGTGTACATCGCTTTCAGTTTCATCCGTCTCTCCTGTGTAGTGTTTAGGAAATAATACCAAGCTCGTAAGGTCTTGCCTATCGGAGCATTCCGAGCGGCATGCGGTAAAATGGCGGACTTGGTCCGGCCGCGCCGGACGCCCTACTCTGCCAACAGGTTCAACAACATGCTAGACAATCTGACACAACGCCTCGCCAAGGTCGTCAAGACCATGCGCGGCGAGGCCCGCCTGACCGAGGCCAACACCGCCGAGATGCTGCGCGAAGTGCGCATGGCGCTGCTGGAGGCCGACGTCGCCCTGCCGGCCGTGCGCGAATTCATCGCCCGCGTCAAAGAAAAAGCCCTGGGCGAGGAAGTGATTTCCTCGCTGTCGCCGGGCCAGGCGCTGGTGGGCGTGGTGCAGCGCGAGCTGGCCGCCCTCATGGGCGCCGACCTCGGGCCGGAAGCGGCGCAGCTGAGCTTTGCCCAGCAGCCGCCGGCCATCATCCTGATGGCCGGCCTGCAGGGTGTGGGTAAGACCACCACCGTCGGCAAGCTGGCCAAGTATTTAAAAGAAGAAAAGAAAAAGAAAGTGCTGACGGTGTCGGCCGACGTCTACCGTCCGGCCGCGATCGCCCAGCTGCAATCGGTGACGGCGCAGGTCGGCGCCGACTTCTTCCCGTCCACCGCGCAGGACAAGCCGGTCGACATCGCGCTGGCCGCGCTGGACTGGGCAAAAAAACACTACCACGACGTGCTGATCATCGACACCGCCGGCCGTCTCGGCATCGATGAAGCCATGATGACCGAGATCGCCGCCGTGCACGGCGCGGTCAAGCCGGTCGAAACCCTGTTCGTGGTCGACGCCATGCTGGGCCAGGACGCCATCAACACCGCCAAGGCCTTCAACGACGCCCTGCCGCTGACCGGCATCGTGCTGACCAAGCTGGACGGCGACTCGCGCGGCGGCGCGGCGCTGTCGGTGCGCCACATTACCGGCAAGCCGATCAAGTTTGCCGGCGTCTCGGAAAAGCTGGACGGCCTGGAAGCCTTCGACCCCACCCGCATGGCCAACCGCGTGCTGGGCATGGGCGACATCCTGGCGCTGGTGGAAGAGGCGCGCAAGGGCGTGGACGCCAAGGCGGCGGCCGATCTGGCGGCCAAGGTCAAGTCGGGCGGCAAGTTCGACATGAACGACTTCAAGGCCCAGCTGGGCCAGATGAAGAAAATGGGCGGCATGGCCAGCCTGGTCGACAAGCTGCCGGCGCAGTTCCAGCAGGCGGCCGGCAACGCCAACATGGACCAGGCCGACAAGCAGGTGCGGCGCATGGTCGGCATCATCGACTCCATGACCCCGGCCGAACGGGCCAAGCCGGAGCTGATCAAAGCCACCCGCAAGCGCCGCATCGCGGCCGGCGCCGGCGTGCAGGTGCAGGAAGTGAACCGCATGCTGAACCAGTTCGAGCAGATGCAAACCATGATGAAAAAGCTCTCGGGCGGCGGCATGATGAAGATGATGCGCGCCATGAAGGGCATGATGCCGGGCCTGCGCTAAGGCGGTGCAAAGCGGCGGCCGAGGGCGGCCGGCCGGCGGACACCGAGGGAAAAACCGTGTAAACCGGGGCTACGCCCCGTGTTTACGTGGTGTTTCCGGGAAAAAACGCAAAAAACAGTTGCGTACAGGTTAAATCCCCACCAATATTAGCCGGTGCGATCAATTGCGCAATTTTCCATGTGTTCGTTAAGGAGGCTCGAATATGGCAACAGCCAAAAAAGCAGCACCAGCAAAGAAGCCGGCGGCTAAGCCCGCCGCGAAGAAAGCAGCAGCACCAGCAAAAGCAGCAGCCAAACCCGCAGTGAAAAAAGCCCCAGCGGCGCGCAAGCCCAACGCCGCCTTCATGAAAGCGATGACGCCATCCGCCTCGTTGGCCGCCATCGTCGGCGCCGCAGCCCTGCCGCGCACCGAAGTGACCAAGAAAGTGTGGGACTACATCAAAAAGCACGATCTGCAAGATCCGGCCAACCGCCGCAACATCAATGCCGACGACAAGCTGAAAGCGGTATTCGGCGGCAAAGCCCAGGTCTCCATGTTCGAAATGACCAAACTGATTTCGGACCACCTGAAATAAGAAAACAAAAAACCGGGGCCTCCCCGGTTTTTTCATTCCGGGGTCAGGTCCGTCATTTCTACACGGCCTCTGCCGTAGCGATTGCTACGGCAGAGGCCGTGTAGAAATGACGGACCTGACCCCGGAGTTTATTTCCAGTTATTCCACGCCGCCAGCACCGCGTTCGGGTATTCCGGCTTGCCGCGGCTGCCGTTGTAGCGGCCCAGCGCGAGGTAGAGGTTGCCGGCTTCCAGGTCGAGGTACATGCGCAGGATGGAGCAGCCGTAGCGCAGGTTGGTCTGCATGTCGAACAGGGCGCGCCGGTTGCGGTCGCCAATCACATTGGTCCAGAACGGCATCACCTGCATGTAGCCGCGCGCGCCCACCAGCGATACCGCGTACTTCCGGTACGCCGATTCCACTTGAATCAGGCCCAGCACCATGCCCGGATCGAGCCCGGCGCGGCTGGCTTCGTACCACACGGTGGCGAGGAATTCGTTGCGGGTCTGGTCGTCCGCCAGCTTGCGCTTGAGGCGGTAGGACATGGTGTCCAGCCAGTTGCGGTAGCGCGCCTGGTCGGAGGGCGTGCGGAAGGTCGGCGTCGGCGGCGTCGCATCCTTGATGGCGTTGGACAGCGCCAGCCGCACCGCGTCGGCCAGCGCTTCTTCCTTCTGGTTGCCGGCCAGCGCCAGCGGGGCGGCGCACAGCAGTGCCGCCAGCACCGCCCCCCTCAGCCAGCGCGACAACCCGCTCATCACTGCGCCATTTTGCCTTTGATGAAGGCCAGCATCTCGGCCACCGGCACGGCGGTCGCCTCGGCGTCGCGGCGGCCCTGGTATTCCAGCTTGCCTTCCTTGAGGCCGCGGTCGCCGATCACCACGCGGTGCGGCACGCCGATCAGCTCCCAGTCGGCAAACATCTGGCCCGGGCGGTGGCCGCGGTCGTCGAGGATGACGTCGATGCCGGCCGCGGTGGCTTCGGCGTACAGCTGTTCGGTGGCTTCCTTGACCGCCTCGCTGCGGTCCATGCCCATCGGGCACAGCACCAGTTCGAACGGCGCGATCGCGGTCGGCCAGATGATGCCCTTGTCGTCGTAGTTCTGCTCGATCGCGGCGCCCAGGATGCGGGTGATGCCGATGCCGTAGCAGCCCATCTGCAGCGGCGCCGGTTTGCCGTTCTCGTCCAGGAAGGTGGCTTTCATGGCTTCCGAGTAGGCCGTGCCCAGCTGGAACACGTGGCCCACTTCGATGCCGCGCTCGATCGCCAGCACGCCCTTGCCGTCCGGCGAGGCGTCGCCTTCCACCACGTTGCGCAGGTCGGCCACGATGGCCGGCTCGGCGCAGTCGCGGCCCCAGTTGGCGCCGGCGTAGTGGTAGCCCTCTTCATTCGCGCCGCAGACGAAGTCGGCCATGTTGGCCACGGTGCGGTCGGCCACCACGGTGACCGGCACCTTGGTGTTGATCGGGCCCAGGTAGCCCGGCACGGTGCCGTAGACGTCGAGGATTTCCTGCTCGGTCGAGAAGCGGTGCGCGGCCAGGCCCGGCACTTTGCCGACCTTGATTTCATTCAGTTCGTGGTCGCCGCGCAACAGCAGCATGAAGTAGGCTTTGCCGCCGTCCTCCTTGTCGACCGTCAGCGCCAGCGTCTTGACGGTCTGCGCCAGCGGCAGGCCCAGCTGCTGTGCCACCTGCTCGCACTTGGTGGCGCCCGGCGTGGCCGGCTTGCTCAGCGCCTGGCCGGCGGCCGGGCGGCTGGCGCTGACCGGCAGCGCCTCGGCCGCTTCCATATTGGCGGCGTAGTCCGAGGTCGGGCAGTACACCAGCGCGTCCTCGCCGGTGGAGGCGATCACGTGGAATTCATGCGAGCCGGTGCCGCCGATGGCGCCGTTATCGGCTGCCACCGCACGGAACTTCAGGCCGAAACGGTTGAAGATGCGGGTGTAGGCGTCGTACATGATCTGGTACGAGGCCTGCATGCCGGCCAGGTCGCGGTCGAACGAGTAGGCATCCTTCATGGTGAACTCGCGGCCGCGCATCAGGCCGAAGCGCGGGCGGCGCTCGTCGCGGAATTTGGTCTGGATGTGGTAAAAATTCAACGGAAGTTGACGGTACGATTTAATTTCCGAACGGACAACATCGGTGATGACTTCCTCGGCGGTCGGCTGGAAGGCGAATTCGCGGCCGTGGCGGTCCTTGATGCGCAGCAGTTCGGCGCCCATCTTGTCCCAGCGGCCGGTCTCTTGCCACAGCTCGGCCGGCTGGATCAGCGGCATCAGCAGCTCGATGGCGCTGGACTGGTTCATCTCTTCGCGCACGATGGCTTCCACCTTGCGGATGATTTTCAGGCCCATCGGCATGTACGTGTAGATGCCCGAACCCAGGCGTTTGATCATGCCGGCGCGCATCATTAACTGATGGCTGACGATCTCGGCATCGGAAGGAGCTTCTTTAAGCGTGGAAATAAAAAAACGTGACGCGCGCATACGGTGAATTCTTTTTAAAAAGAGAGAGTTATAATCAACCTAATTTTAAAGGATTAGCTGGCTGATGCGTCCATACTTTATACAAATGCGTTCAATAATAGGCCTTCGCACCGATTTCCTACCCGGAAAAGGCCGGTGGACGGCTGTTTTGTGGGCAAAAATATAAGACGGGAGCTCAGCCGCAGAAAGTTTGAGGTGCAATATGCTCGATCGGGAAGGGTTCCGCCCCAACGTCGGCATCATCCTGCTCAACGCCCATAACGAGGTGTGGTGGGGCAAGCGGGTGCGCGAGCACTCATGGCAGTTTCCGCAAGGCGGCATCAAATACGGAGAAACGCCGGAACAGGCAATGTACCGGGAGCTGGAAGAGGAGATCGGTCTGCGGGCCGAGCACGTCAAGATCGTCGGTCGCACCCGCGACTGGCTGCGCTATGAGGTGCCGGACCATTTCATCAAGCGGGAAATCCGCGGCCATTACCGTGGCCAGAAGCAGATCTGGTTCCTGTTGCGCATGTGCGCCCGGGACAACGACGTCAACCTGCGCCTGACCGACCATCCGGAATTTGACGCCTGGCGCTGGCATGACTACTGGGTGCCGCTCGATGTCGTGATTGAATTCAAGCGCGAGGTCTATCAGCGCGCCCTGCAGGAGCTGTCGCGCTTCCTGACCTGGCCGCCGAACGGCCACGACCGCCGGCACCACGGCTCGCGCTACCTGCGCCAGCCGCATGCGCCGCGCGCGAATGGCAACTCGGCAACGGCGCCAGCCGCCGCGCCGGCGCTGGCCACGGCCGAATCGTCTGCCTGCGCAGCCGAAGAGAAGAAGTAAGCCCGACGGGACAGCGCACGGCTGTCCCGTTTTTTTGGGCTCAGACGATCTGGCACGCCTCGTCGAACGACAGGCGCGGCGCGCGCGGACGGATCCTGGCCGCGTCGCCGTAGCCGATGTTGCAGATGAAGTTGGACTTGATGGGAGTCCCGGCAAAGAAGGCCGCGTCCACCTTGGCGTTGTCGAAGCCCGACATCGGACCGACATCCAGCCCCAGCGCGCGCGCCGCCAGGATCAGGTAGCCGCCCTGCAGCGAGGAGTTGCGGAAGGCGGTGGACTGGATCGCCGCGTCATTGCCGGCGAACCAGGAGCGCGCGTCCACCGCTGGCGACAGTTGCGGCAGCTTTTCGTAAAACTCCATGTCCATGCCGACGATCACCGTGACCGGCGCCGCCAGCGTCTTGGCCAGATTGCCTTCCGACAGGGCGGGCGCCAGCTTGGCCTTGGCTTCGGCCGAGCGCACGAACACCAGCCGCGCCGGCGAGCCGTTGGCGGCGGTCGGCGCCCAGCGCAGGGCGTCGTACAGCTGATGCAGCTGGGCGTCGGTGACCGGGCGGTCCTGCCAGCCGTTGTGGGTGTGGGCGTTGTAGAACAGGGTATCGAGGGCGGATTGATTCAGCATGGCATGGATAGCAAGTTGGTGAAACGGCTATCTTACCAGCCGCGCCGCGTGCCGGCCTCCGGCAAGAGGTACAATCACGCCATGTTTAATCCATCTTCAGACGACGTCCGCCGCTTTTTCTGCGAAACGTTCCGCAAGCAGCGCGCCAGCGAAATCCTCACGCCACTGGAAACCATGGCGTCCGACTGGATCCGCCACCATCCCGAATACCACGACGTGCTGAGCGACGTGGACACCGCGCTCACGCGCGACTACAAGGTCGAGGGGGCGCAAGCCAACCCGTTCTTGCACCTGTCCATGCACCTGTCGATCGACGAGCAAATCTCGATCGACCAGCCGCCCGGCATCCGCGCGCTGGCGACCGAGCTCACGCTCAAGCTGGACGATGCGCATGCGGCGCAGCACGAAATCATGGAATGCCTGGGCGAGATGATCTGGAACGCCCAGCGCACCGGCACCCCGCCCGACGGCGCCGCCTACATCGAGGCCATCAAGCGGCGGCTATAACCCGGGGTCAGTTCTTGCAATCCAACACGAGCTCTGCCGCGGCAGTCGCCACGGCAGAGCTCGTGTTGGATTGCAAGAACTGACCCCGGGTTGCGGGTTGCATCAGCGGTGGGTGGCCAGGCTGGTCGGCAGGCTGCCCAGGTAGGCCGCCACGTCCTTGATGTCCTGGTTGCTCAGCGGCTTGACCTGGCCGGTCATGATGGCGTTGTTGCGGCCGTTGGCGCCGTCGCCGCGCTTGTAGGCTTTCAGCGCATGCTCCAGGTAGTCGCGGTGCTGGCCGGCCAGCTTGGGATAGCTGGGGTCGATCGGGGTGTTGAAGTCTTTGCCGTGGCAGCTGAAGCAGGCGTATTTCTCGGTCAGGGCCTTGCCCGCCTCTACATTGCCGGCCGCCTGCGCGGCGCCGGCGGCAATCAGGGCCAGGCCCACGGCGACGATGATGTTTTTCATGAACTCAGTCCTCATTTCGGGTCCGCGCTGCGGGTCTGCTGCGAGTAGAACGCCGCCACGTCGGCTATGTCCTGGTCCGTCAGGCTGGCAGCGATGCCTTTCATCGACGGATGTTTGCGGTCACCCTTTTTGTAGGCCTGCAGCGCACTTTCGATGTATTTGGCCGACTGGCCGCCGATCATCGGCACCGGGTAGACTTCGGGGAAGGTGGCTTTGTAGCCGGGGATGCCGTGGCAGCCGATGCACATTTCTATCTTGGCCTTGGCGTTCTGGACGTTGCCCACAAGGTCCGCAGCAAGGGCAACCTGAGTCAGGCCTGCAAGCACGAGGAGTGCGGTGAGTTTTTTCATGGTGTCTCTAAGTAAGTAATCGGATACTGCTATATCGGATACTACTACCACGGTGCCACTATATTGACTTTTGTACTATTTGTGCAGGGATTCTAACCCAAGTACTTTACAGAAACAACACAGCCGCCGCGCGCCGCGCGCCACGACTCGGGCACCGACGCCGGCGTTTCCCCTATACTGTTGCATTTATCCGGACATCCCCATGCACGCTCGTTTTGAAGGTTCCGACCAGTACGTCGCCACCGCCGACCTGAAACTGGCCGTCAACGCCGCCCTCACCCTGCAACGCCCGCTGCTGATCAAGGGCGAACCCGGCACCGGCAAGACCATGCTGGCCGAGGAGGTGGCCGCCGCGCTCGGCATGCCGCTGCTGCAGTGGCACGTCAAGTCCACCACCAAGGCGCAGCAGGGCCTGTACGAGTACGACGCCGTCTCGCGCCTGCGCGATTCCCAGCTCGGCGACGAGCGCGTGCGCGATATCCATAATTACATCGTCAGGGGCGTGCTGTGGCAAGCCTTCACCGCGCCCGAGCCGGTGGTGTTGCTGATCGATGAGATCGACAAGGCCGACATCGAGTTCCCCAACGATCTGCTGCGCGAGCTGGACCGCATGGAATTCTATGTCTACGAGACGCGCGAGATGGTGCAGGCCAGGCACCGCCCGCTGGTGATCATCACCTCCAACAATGAGAAGGAGTTGCCGGACGCCTTTCTGCGCCGCTGCTTCTTCCACTACATCAAGTTCCCCGATCGCGACACCATGGCGCAGATCGTCCAGGTGCATTACCCGCAGCTCAAGCAGGAATTGCTGGCGCAGGCGCTGCACGCCTTTTACGAGGTGCGCGAGGTGCAGGGCCTCAAGAAAAAACCGTCGACCTCGGAATTCCTCGACTGGCTCAAGCTCCTGATGGCGGAGGATATCCCGCCGGAAGCCCTGCGCAGCCAGGACCAGAAGGCCATCGTGCCGCCGCTGCACGGCGCCCTGCTCAAGAACGAGCAGGATATCCACCTGTTCGAGCGCCTGGTCTTCATGGCGCGGACCAACCGATGAACACGCAGTTTTCCCCGGTCCTGCCGGTCACCCTGGAGCTGCACGGCGTGCGCCTCGAACCGCTCGGGCCGCACCACGCCGACGGCCTGCGCGCGGCCGCCGCCGACGGCCAGCTGTGGCAGCTGCGCGTCACCTCCGTGCCCGAGCCGCACGAGGTGGACGCCTATATCTACAAGGCGGTCGGGCAGCGCCCCACCCGGCTGGCGTTTGCCGTGATCGACATCGCCAGCGGCGCGCTGGTCGGCACCACCAGCTACCACGACATCGTGGCCGAGCTCGGCCGGCTGGAGATCGGCTACACCTGGTACGCCCAAAGCTGGCAGCGCACCCACGTCAACACCACCTGCAAGCTGCTCTTGATGACGCACGCCTTCGAGACGCTGGGCGCGGCGCTGGTCGGGCTGCGCACCGATAATTTCAACCACGCCTCGCAGGCCGCCATCGAGCGCCTCGGCGCCAAAAAGGATGGCGTGCTGCGCCACCACGCCCGGCGCCGCGACGGCACCGTGCGCGACACCGTCATGTACAGCATCGTGGCCGGCGAATGGCCGGAGATCAAGGCGCACCTGCGCTACAAGCTGGCCCGGCACGGGATGCGCTGAGATGCTGATCGATTTTTTCTTCACGCTCAAGGACGCGAAAATTCCGGTCACGATCAAGGAGTTTCTGACGCTGCTGGAAGCCATGCAGAAGCAGGTCGTCAGCGCCTCGCTGGATGACTTTTACTACCTCGCGCGCCTGACGCTGGTGAAGGACGAGGCCCATTTCGACAAGTTCGACCGCGCCTTCGGCCTGTACTTCAAGGGCATCGCCGCCGCCTTCGAGGACAACGGCGGCGTGCCGCTGGACTGGCTGGTGCAACGCATGAAGCGCGAGCTCACGCCCGAGCAGATCGCGGCGCTGGAGAAATTCGGCTACGACAAGCTGATGGACCGGCTGCGCGAACTGCTCAAGGAGCAGAAGCAGCGCCACGAGGGCGGAGGCAAGTGGATCGGCACCGGCGGCACCTCGCCCTTCGGTCACGGCGGCACCAATCCGGAAGGCATCCGCATCGGCGGCAAGGGCGGCAACCGCAGCGCGGTCAAGGTGTGGGAAGCCCGTACCTACAAGGACTACGACGGCGAGCGCGAAATCGGCACCCGCAATATCAAGCTGGCCCTGCGCCGCCTGCGCAAGTTCGCGCGCCAGGGCGCGGCCGAGGAACTGGCGCTGGACGCCACCATCCGCGCCACCGCCAGCAACGCCGGCTACCTCGATATCAGGATGCAGCCGGAGCGCAAGAACAATATCAAGGTGCTGATGCTGTTCGACGTCGGCGGCACCATGGACGACCATATCGAGCGCACCGAGGAGCTGTTCTCGGCGGCGAAGTCGGAGTTCAAGAACATGGAGTTCTTCTACTTCCACAACTGCGTGTACGACCATCTGTGGAAGAACAACCGGCGCCGCCATTCGGAGCGCTTCCCGACCTGGGACGTGCTGCGCAAGTACCCGCCCGACACCAGGCTGATTTTCGTTGGCGACGCCACCATGAGCCCCTACGAGATTCTGCAGGCGGGCGGCTCGGTCGAGTACAACAACGAGGAGGCGGGCAGCGCCTGGCTGGCGCGCTTCACCAGCGCGTTTCCGAAATTCGTCTGGCTCAATCCGGAGCCGGAGAATATCTGGCAGTACCGCCAGTCGGTCGGCATCATCCGCCAGCTGATGAACAACCGCATGTTCCCGCTAACGATGGATGGCCTGGAACGCGCCATGCGCACGCTCAGCAAATAAAGCCCAACCCGCACTGCGCCCCGGGTCAGACCCCACGTCTCCGGTTTGCCGGGTAGCTCAAGCCGGCAGTTGCAGGCGGTAGCCGACCGCGGTTTCGGTCAGCAGGTAGCGTGGCTGGGTGGGGTCGGCTTCCAGCTTGTGGCGCAGGTGGCCCATGTAGATGCGCAGGTAGTGCCCATTGTCCGCCTGCGACGGCCCCCATACGGCGCGCAGCAGCTGCGGGTTGGTCATCACGCGGTTGGCATTCCCGGCCAGCACCGCCAGCAGGCGGTATTCGGTCGGCGTCAGGTGCACATGCTCGCCGTTGCGGGTGACGCGCCGCTGCTGCAGGTCGAGCGCGACGTCGCCGAAGCGGATCAGGCCATCGCCGGCGGCGGCCGGCTGGCGCTGGCGGCGCAAGGTGGCGCGCACCCGCGCCAGCAGTTCGCCGGTGCCGAACGGCTTGGTCAGATAATCATCGGCGCCGGCGTCCAGCGCGCGGATCTTCTCGGTCTCGCTGACGCGCGCCGACAGCACGATCACCGGCACCGTCGACCACTTGCGCAAATCCGTCACGAAGTCGACGCCGTCGCCATCCGGCAGGCCAAGATCGAGCACGATCAGGTCCGGCTGGCGGGTGCCGGCGTCGATCAGGCCGCGCCGCATGCCGGCCGCCTCGTGCACCTGCCAGCCCTCTTCTTCCAGCGCGGCGCGCACGAAGCGGCGGATTTGCGGTTCGTCTTCGACCAGCAAGGCGGTCGGCGTGGTGTCAGTCATGATGTTCCTCGGCCGGCATGGCCGGTGGTGTGCCCAAGGGCAGCGTGAAAGTAAAGGCGGCGCCGCCCAGCGGCGACGCCGCAGTGGCAGCGCCTTGGCCGCCGGCGGCCGTGATGGTGCCGCCGTGCGCTTCGACGATGGCACGGCAGATCGCCAGCCCCAGGCCGACGCCCGGCTTGGCCGATTCGCGCTCGCCGCGCGTGAATTTTTCAAACAGGACGTCGGCGCGGCCCGGCGGCAGGCCCGGACCGTCGTCGGCCACGGTCACTTGCAGCCAGGCGCCGTGCAGCGCCGCGCTGATGGCGATGCGGGCGCCGGCCGGCGTGTACTTGGCGGCGTTTTCCAGCAGGTTGGCCAGCACGCGCTCGATCAGCACCGCGTCGTAGCGCACCAGCGGCAGGTCGGGCGGCAGATGGGTGCTGACGCGGTGCGCCTGCAATTGCGCGGCGCTGGCGCGCAGCGCGCTGCCCGCCACCTCCTCCAGCGGCTGCCATTCGCGCCTGAGTTTCACTTCACCGCTCTGGATGCGCGCCATGTCCAGCAGGTTGGCCACCAGGGTGCTCATGCGCAGCGCTTCGTCGTGCAGCGCGCGCGCGGCCTGCTGCTGGGCCTCGGCCAGCGCCGGCCTGGAGCCGGCCAGCGCTTCCGACAGGCCGACCAGCGAGGTCAGAGGCGTGCGCAGGTCGTGCGACAGCGCCGCCAGCAGCGAGTTGCGCAGGCGCTCGGACTCCATGCTGACCAGCGCTTCCTGCGCCACTTCGATGTAGTGCACGCGTTCGAGCGCGATGGCGGCCAGCGCGGCGAAGGTGTCCAGTTGCTGTCGCTGTTCCGGGATCAGGATCCAGCGCCGCTGCTGCGGCTCGATCGCCAGCACGCCGCGCGTGCGCATCGGCGCCACCAGCGGCAGGTAGAAGATGCGGCTGGCCGGCAGGGTGCCGGTGCCCAGACCGGCCGGCTCGGCGCGCTCGTAGGCCCACTGGGCGATGCCGAGGTCGAGCACCGACAGCGGCGCGCCGCCGGCCAGCTCGGCGGCGGCCAGCGCCGGCAGCTGCAACCGGCCGTCGGCGTCCGGCAGCAGCAGCGTGGCGCGGGCGCGGAAGGCGCGCCGGATCACGCTGCGGGTGGCGTCGAAGATTTGTTCGGTTTGCAGCACGCCGGACAGTTCGCGCGCGAATTCGTACAGCGCGCGGGCGCGCCGTTCGCGCTGCGCCGCCACGCGCGCCTGGAAGCGCAGGCCGGCGGTCAGGTGGCCGGTGATCAGGCCCACCGCCAGCATCACCACGAAGGTGATCAGGTACTGGAAGTCGCTGATGGCGAAGGTGAAGCGCGGCGGCACGAAGAAGAAGTCGAAGCAGGCCACGCTGCAGCAGGTGGCCAGCACCGACGGCCCGCGCCCGAAACGCACCGCCACCAGCACCACCACCAGCAGGAACAGCATGGCGATGTTGGCCAGATCGAGGTAGGCCAGCAAGGGCGTCGCCGCCAGCGCGGTGGCCACGCTGGCGGCCGCCGCGACCAGGTAGCCGATGGCGCGCCGCTGCCGCCCCGGTCCGGCCGCCTCGCCGCCGTCGGCAACGGCATCGGTATCGGCGTCGTCACCCCACGCGCCCGGCGCTGCGACGGCGGCGCCGGGCGCGCGCGGCGGGGTGCGCGCGGCGCCGATTTCAATCAGGTCGAGGTCGGGCGCGTACTGCGCCAGCCGCTCGATATGGGGCGCGCGCCACGCTGGCCACGCGCGGCGGTGGGCGCGGCCCAGCACCAGCTTGGACAGGTTGTGGCTGCGCGCGTACTCGAGCGCGGTGGCGGCGATGTCCTGCCCGGCCAGCACCGCGGTGGTCGCACCCAGCTCTTCGGCCAGCTTCAGATGCTGCAGGATCTGCTCGCGCTGCGCCGCCGGCAGCCGCTGCAGCGCCGGCGTCTCGACGTACACCGCGTGCCAGCCGGTGCCGAGCTGGCTGGCCAGGCGCGCCGTGCTGCGCACCGTGTGCTCGCCGTCGGCGCGCGGACCGACGCAGGCCAGCAGCGCGGCGCCGGTCTTCCAGATGTCGGCAATCGATTGCTCCACCCGGTAGGCGCGCACGTCGCCCTCGACGCGGTCGGCGGTGCGCCGCAGCGCCAGCTCGCGCAGCGCGATCAGGTTGCCCTTGCGGAAAAAGTTCTTCGACGCGCGCTCGGCCTGCGCCGCCTGGTACACCTTGCCGCCCTGCAGCCGCGCCAGCAGCTCGTCGGCCGGCAGGTCGACCAGCACCACTTCGTCGGCGCGGTCGAACACGGTGTCGGGCACGGTCTCGCCGACGCGGATGCCGGTGATGCCGCCCACCACGTCGTTCAGGCTTTCCAGGTGCTGCACGTTGACGGTGGTGAGCACGTCGATGCCGGCTTCCAGCAGTTCGTCAACATCCTGCCAGCGCTTGGGGTGGCGCGAGCCGGGCGCGTTGGAATGCGCCAGTTCGTCGATCAGGATCAGCGGCGGCGGCAGCGCCAGCGCGGCGTCCAGGTCGAATTCGGCGATCTCTTTGCCGCGGTAGTCCACCATGCGCGGCGCCAGCTGCGGCAGCCCGGCCAGCATGGCGGCGGTGTCGGCGCGGCCGTGGGTCTCGACCACGCCGACCAGCACCGCCTGCCCGGCGGCCTGCAACTGGCGCGCGGCGGCCAGCATGGCGTAGGTCTTGCCAACGCCGGCCGAGGCGCCGAAGTAGATGCGCAGCTTGCCGCGCGCGGCGCGGCGCTCCTGCGCCTGCACCTGCGCCAGCAGCGCATCGGGATCGGGCCGCACCGGCTCGCGGCGCTCGGGACGGACGGGGTCGGAAGGAAAGGCCATGCCGGGATTTTACGCCGAGCTGCGCGCTTGCGTGCGCTCCAGCGCCAGATTCAGCGCCAGCACGTTGACGCGCGCCTCGCCGAAAAAGCCCAGCCACTGCGGCTGCGTGTTGCGCTCGACCAGCGCCAACACCAGCTCGCGGCTGATGTGGCGTGCGGCGGCGATGCGGCCGGCCTGGTAGCGCGCGGCTGCCACGCTGATCTCGGGATCGAGGCCGCTGGCCGAGGCGGTCACCAGGTCGACCGGGATGGCGGCCGTGTTGCCCGGATCGGCTGCGCGCAGCGCTGCGACGCGGCCCTTGACCGCCTCCAGCAGGGCCGGGTTGCCGGGGCCGAGATTGGAGCCGCCCGAGCCTGCCGCATTGTTGGGCATCGGGGCCGTGGCCGACGGCCGGCCCCAGAAGTACTGCGGCGCGCTGAAGGCCTGGCCGATCAGCGACGAGCCGACCGCCTTGCCATCGACGGTGACGATGCTGCCGGCCGCCTGCGCCGGAAACGCGGCGGCGCCGATGCCGGTGACGGCCAGCGGGTACAGCACGCCGCAGATCACGCTCAGCGCGGCAAAGATGGTCAGTGCGGGGCGAAGTTGCGATGTCATGATGGCTCCTTACACCAGGTTGAAGGCGGCCAGCAGCAGGTCGATGGCCTTGATGCCGATGAACGGCAGGATGATGCCGCCCACGCCGTACAGCAGCAGGTTGCGGCGCAGCAGGGCCACGGCGCCGATCGCGCGGTAGCGCACGCCCTTGAGCGCCAGCGGGATCAGCACCACGATGATCAGCGCATTGAAGATCACCGCCGACATGATGGCCGAGGCCGGGCTGGCCAGGTGCATGATGTCGAGCGCCTTCAGCTGCGGGAAGGTGCCGACAAACGCCGCCGGGATGATGGCGAAGTATTTGGCGAGGTCGTTCGAGATCGAGAAGGTGGTCAGCGAACCGCGCGTCATCAGCATCTGCTTGCCGATTTCGACGATCTCCAGCAGCTTGGTCGGATTCGAATCCAGGTCGACCATGTTGCCCGCTTCCTTGGCCGCCTGCGTGCCCGAGTTCATCGCCACCGCGACGTCGGCCTGCGCCAGCGCCGGGGCGTCGTTGGTGCCGTCGCCGGTCATGGCCACCAGGCGGCCTTCGGCCTGGTAGCTGCGGATCAGTTTGAGCTTGTCCTCCGGCGTGGCTTCGGCCAGGAAGTCGTCCACGCCCGCCTCGGCGGCGATGGCGGCGGCGGTCAGCTTGTTGTCGCCGGTGATCATCACGGTCTTGATGCCCATGCGGCGCAGCTCGGCGAAGCGTTCCTTGATGCCGCCCTTGACAATGTCCTTCAGCTCGGCCACGCCCATCACGCGGCCGCCATCGACCACCACCAGCGGCGTGCTGCCGCGGCGCGCAATGTCGTCCACCGCGCGCGCCACCTCGGCCGGATACGGCTGGCCCAGCGACTCGACGTATTTGCGCACCGTGTCGGCTGCGCCCTTGCGCACGGCGCGCACGGCGCCGGTGGCGTCGGCCGGCAGGTCGATGCCGCTCATGCGGGTCTGCGCGGTGAACGGCACGAACACCGCGTTCAGCGCCGCCATCTCGCGTTCGCGGATGTTGAACTTCTGCTTGGCCAGCACCACGATGCTGCGCCCTTCCGGCGTATCGTCGGCCAGCGAGGCCAGTTGCGCCACGTCGGCCAGCTGCTGTTCGGTCACGCCCGGCGCCGGCACGAAGGCCGAGGCCTGGCGGTTGCCCAGCGTGATGGTGCCGGTTTTATCCAGCAGCAGCACATCGACGTCGCCGGCCGCTTCCACCGCGCGGCCCGAGGTGGCGATCACGTTGGCCTGCATCATGCGGCTCATGCCGGCCACGCCGATGGCCGACAGCAGGCCGCCGATGGTGGTCGGGATCAGGCACACCAGCAGCGCGATCAGCACGGTGATGGTGACCGGCAGGCGGGGCGCAGCCGAACCTGCGGCGGCGGCCACCGAGAACAGCGAGAACGGCAGCAGGGTCACGGTCACCACCAGGAACACGATGGTCAGCGCCACCAGCAAAATCGTCAGCGCGATTTCGTTGGGCGTCTTCTGGCGCTTGGCTCCTTCCACCATGGTGATCATGCGGTCGAGGAAGGTCTCGCCCGGATTGGCGGTGACCCTCACCACCAGCCAGTCCGACAGCACCCGGGTGCCGCCGGTGACCGACGAGAAATCGCCGCCCGACTCGCGGATCACCGGCGCCGATTCGCCGGTGATGGCGCTTTCGTCGACCGAGGCCACGCCTTCGATCACTTCGCCGTCGATCGGGATCACGTCGCCCGCTTCGACCAGGATATGGTGGCCCTTGCGCAGCTCCGCCGCCGGCGCCGGCAGCCAGCTGGCGCCATGCCTGGGCGTGGCCAGCTTCTTGGCCGTCACGCTCTGCTTCAGGCTGCGCAGCGAGGCCGCCTGCGCCTTGCTGCGGCCCTCGGCCAGCGCCTCGGCGAAATTGGCGAACAGCACCGTGAACCACAGCCACACGGCGGTGGCGGCGATGAAGCCGAACGGCGCCTCGCCGTGGCCGCCCAGCGCCTGCGCCGCCAGCAGGGTGGTGATGACGCTGCCGACGTAGACCACGAACATCACCGGGCTGCGCAACTGGGTGCGCGGGTGCAGCTTGCGCACGGCGTCGGCCATGGCCGGCAGCACCAGCGCGGACGCGAACATGCGCAGCTTGCGCGCCGGCGGATTGGTAGACAAAATGGCTGGTGGCATGACGATTCCTTATTTGGCAAACAGTTGCAGGTGTTCGGCCACCGGCCCGAGCGCCAGCGCCGGCACGTAATTGAGCACGCCGACCAGCACCACCACGCCGCACAGCAGGCCGATGAACATGGCGCCGTGGGTCGGCATGGTGCCGGCGTGGGGGTCGAGGCGCCGCTTGCCGGCCAGCGAACCGGCGATCGCCAGAATCGGCACGATCATGGCGAAGCGGCCAAACCACATGGCCACGGCCAGCATGCTGTTGTAGAACGGCGTGTTGGCGGACAGCCCGGCAAACGCGCTGCCGTTGTTGTTGGCGGCCGAGCTGAAGGCGTACAGGATTTCCGAGAAGCCGTGCGCGCCCGGATTGGCGATGCCGGCCTTGCCGGCCTCGCACAGCACGGCGATGGCGGTGCCGGCCAGGACCAGCGTCGGCGTCACCAGGATGGCGATCGCGGTCATCTTCATTTCATAGGCCTGGATTTTCTTGCCCAGGTATTCGGGCGTGCGGCCTATCATCAGGCCGGCGATGAACACCGCCAGGATGGCGAAGATCAGCATGCCGTACAGGCCCGAGCCGACGCCGCCGAAGATCACTTCGCCGAACTGGATCAGCAGCACCGGCACCAGCCCGCCCAGCGGCATGAAGGAGTCGTGCATGGCGTTGACCGCGCCGCACGAGGCGGCGGTGGTGACGGCCGCGAACAGGGCCGAGGCGCTGATGCCGAAGCGGGTCTCCTTGCCTTCCATATTGCCTCCGGCCTGCAGCGCGCTGGCGGTCTGGTCGACATTGAGCGCCTGCAGGCCCGGGTGCGCGGCCTGCTCGGCGCCCAGCACGGCGCAGGCGCACACCACGAACAGCAGCGTCATCGCGCCCAGCACCGCCCAGCCCTGACGCCGGTCGCCCACCATGCGGCCGAAGGCGAAGCACAGGCCGGCCGGGATCAGGAAGATGGCCAGCATCTGGGCGAAGTTGCTCAGCGCGGTCGGGTTTTCATACGGATGGGCCGAGTTGGCGTTGAAGAAGCCGCCGCCATTGGTGCCCAGCATCTTGATCGCCTCCTGCGAGGCCACCGGCCCCATGGCGATGGTTTGTCTCGTGGCGACGGCCGTCTCGGTTGGCGAGACGTGGTAGGTGACCGGGTCCAGCAACTGCACTTCCTGATACGGCGAGAAGTTCTGGATCACGCCCTGCCCCATCAGGAACACGGCAAACAGCAGCGACAGCGGCAGCAGCACGTACAAGATCACGCGCGTGACGTCCACCCAGAAGTTGCCGATGGTCTTGGCCGAGCGCGCGGCAAGGCCGCGGATCAGCGCATAGGCCACGGCGATGCCGGTGGCGGCCGAGAAGAAGTTTTGCGCCGCCAGCACCAGCATCTGGGTCAGGTAGCTCATGGTCTGCTCGCCGCTGTAGCCCTGCCAGTTGGTGTTGGCGACGAAGCTGATGGCGGTGTTGAACGCCGAATCCGGGCTGACATTGCCCAGCGCCTGCGGGTTGAGTGGCAGCCAGCCTTGCACGCGTTGCAGGCCATAGGTGACCAGCGCGCCGATGACGCTGAACAGCAGCAGCGCGATGGCGTAAGACTTCCAGTCCTGCCCTTGTTTCGGATCGACGCCGGTGGCGCGGTAAATCAGGTGTTCAAAGCGCGCCAGCCAGCGCATGCCGGGCACGGCGCCATGCCCGCCGACGCTGGCCAGCAGGATGCCAAGCGGCCAGGCCAGCGCCAGCAGCACGGTCAGGAAGACGATCAACAGTGCGATAGATTGCGTGGCCATGTTACAGCTCCTCCGCTTTCAGCAGGGCCGCCACCAGATAGACCAGCAGGCCGGCCGCGGCAACGGCGCCGATGACGTAAAACGTGTTCATGGCTGGCCTCCCGGTTCGCCCAGCTTGGCGCAGCCGGCGGTCATGGCCACCGTCAGCAGGAAAAACAGCGCCGTGGCGCCGATAAATACAAAATCCATCACACCCTCACAGGTCTCGTTTTGATGAAGAGAAGCTTAGCCAGAAGGGTCTAAAGATGGTGTAAAGACTTGGCGGGCCGGCGTAAACAAAGCGTAAAAATTTGCGGCTTGCTTATGCCCGGCGCGGGATGGTTGAGAACGTTTTTACGGCCGTTCCGCCCGGATACAGGGTGGGGGTCTTTTTTTTTCGGCGTTTTACTAAAATTGCCTATCCCTTACTAGCCACTACTAATCACTGATATTTCACTCTAGCGCAGGAATAAACGGAACTAAAAGCGCGCATGGCCCCTCTAAACACATATGCACCACGGATATTTTAGTAAACCATAGCGCGCTGTAGTAACGCTTAGCCGGAACTAGCAGCGCTTAGTAAAACCGCTTTTTTCGGAGCCCCCATCATGGGTACTGTCACCTTCCCCTACC